>Ga0075496_1043193_pt1 | contig 104515 bp, 1 predicted proteins | sample DEB08_RNA1_8_FD_73447 | JGI IMG/M metagenome (GOLD analysis project Ga0075496, IMG submission 73447) | Aqueous microbial communities from the Delaware River and Bay under freshwater to marine salinity gradient to study organic matter... | ecosystem: Environmental > Aquatic > Marine > Coastal...
AAAGTATTTATTTTATTTTTGCACTCAGAACATCGGTTCCTATTAACCTCTGTTCCATTCCTCAGTACACGACACCACACCGTGTGCCTCGTTAACAAAATTTTAGATCGTTTCTATAGCGTGATCTATTTTTTTGTTTTTGAAGAAGAAGAGTTCAAAGAACGAACAAAATTCGAAAGGAGGATCGATTCTTATTAATTGCTCCCCCCCTTTCCCCCCTCAATCGAGCCGCACTATCGTTTTTACGTCGAAACTAACAACGAAAAGATCCTCCCTCGATTGCTTCAAACATGACCATGTTGTTGCCTCGCCGCGCATCCATGGTGTGCACCATGTTTGTTGCCGTCCTTTTTATGTTGACACTGACCGTCGTCGACAGTGCGTACGTCTGCACTGCCGGTCAGAGCTGCGAAAAGGACACTGCGACTGTGACTGGGTTGAAATGCCCAACCACGCACTCGCACATTGGTTCTCGCCCCCCTCGCGCGCCTGTCGATGGGTCTGGGAATTTCCAATGCCCAGCAGGATCTGATCCTCCTGTGAAAATTATTCTTGGTCACTCATCCAGCGGCTCGGATATTTTTTTTGACTTCGGAAAGACTACCGAGCAAAATTTGAAGAACAAAAAAATGTGTGGTGGACCCAAGGGTGCTTTCAAGACTGGAAGTGCTACGGATCCCTACAAGTCCGAGTTTCTATTGAAGATGGCGACCAAAATTGTCAACGAGAAGCTTCTCAACAAAAAAGTTGTTCGTGCAATGGGTTATGTCAAAGGTTTGATGTGCGTCCACAAGCGCCCTCGCATGCAAATTTCGTTCAACAACGTTGTCATGAAGAACACTTGGGGCGGCGCCAACGCGGACAAGTGGTCGATTGAGCCTGGTTGCGTTGACGAAGATGGTTCCCAGGGCAAGGGTGCTATTACTTACCAGGGGAAGAGCATTGACCCGCTGAACAAGTACAGTGACTACGGTACTTGCTCGACTGTCGGAAATAATCTTGCGTGTCATCAATCGAATGATTTTGATTCCGGTGTTTCGGATCATGATGACGGATGGGATTTTTTCAAGCCCAACTCGTTCAAGCTGAACAACATCATCAAGCTTCGTCTTGATTGCGGATCAGGTGCGGCTGATGCTGTGGCTGGTATTCTTGGCAAGTCCTGTTTTGTTGGTACCAGACACTGGATCCAAGTGAACGTCTATACTTACAAAAAAATCATTACCGTCTACAACAAGTACACTGAGACGTTGTGCAAGTGTAATCGTCCACGCAGCGGCGCCTTCCGTGGTATTACGTACTCTGGAGCCACGTCTGGGACGTTCTGGGACCCCAACTCAGATGGTCAAGACCGCCAGTCGAAGCCGAACGACGGCACTTCTGGTACCACAAATCAAGCCTTGCCACAGACCTCTGGTGGTAACAAGGGACAGAACGGTGGTAACAACTACTGGTTCGGTTCTGGAACTGAGCAGTCGTACGCTGCTTTTTCTGGTGATCCATGCGTCTTGGTGGCAGGCTTTGCCAAGTGCAAGGCAAACTACGGCCTGGGCACCTCGGGATGCTCCGGCAAGTCTGCCACGAGTCTCGTCCAGCAGTACGGCGTCAACACTGCTGGCATCAAAAGTCTACAGTGTTTGGATGGACCGTTCGGCGCAGATTACGTCGATCGCTCTGCAATCGTCGCTTCCAAGTGCGTAGGATGGAAGCAGATCAACGACTACAAGTACGGCAGCGGCTGCCCGACTTGGACGAACCAGCACAACAACGACCACATGATCAACGTGGGTGGCTCGAGTAAGCAGATGCGTGGCAGCACCAGCGCAATGCCCGTAAAAAACAAGCACTACAACGAGTGGACTCGCCATCAGAGTTGGGGACACGGCGCAACGGGTCACCAAGGAAACCACGTCCATCGTCACGGTTGGGGTTGGTGGCGTTGGGATCATCTCCACATTACTCACACGTCGCACCACGTGTGGTCGTGGTGGGGCTGGCGCGGCGGAGGATGCTGGTGGTGCCCGTTCCGCGTCGCCGTCTACCGTGATCCAGCGCAGCACAGCTGGGATCTTTTCTGGACGAGTTGGTCTTGGTGGGGTCCTCGCACTCATCTCATGTGGCACGGTGAGTCGGGACATCAAGTTCGCGGTCGTCAGACAGATCGTTGTCTTCGCAGCGGTTCCTACTCGTACGTTAGTGGAACTGTCAACGTTTGCAATCGCTGGGCACCACGACACTACGAAATTACCAAGCTGAAAAAGTACCGCACTTCTATGTCTTTCAAAGCGCAGAAGGACGACCTGATCATTCACACTTGGAAAACAACCAAAAAATGGAAATTACTTCCTGAAGTCCAGGAGAAAGTTCTCTTTCCAATTGCCGAGGTTCACATTACTCTGTGCACCAAGCCCCACCGTTGCTCCGCTGGAAGCTACATGTGTCCAACCGGCACTTCAGCAGGTTCAGCCTGCACGGCTGGATCGTGCAACAAGTGTGCAGCTGGTCGCTACCGTCGTATTGATGATCTCATTGGTTCCAGTTCCAACAGAGCCGATCAAAAGGATGCCGATGGTGAATTTTGTTTAATTTGTGCCAAGGGTAAGATCGAATCCGACTCGACCAGAGTCGACAGCTGCTTCAAGGACTGTCCAGCTGGCAAATACTGCGCTGCTGGATCATACGAGGGCAGCGACAAAGTCAAGGACTGCCCAAAAGGTTACTTCTGCCCAGCAGGATCCAGTGACTACGCATCCAACAAGTGTGCCGCGGGTCACTACTGCCCGGCGAAATCTATTGACAAGTACGGACGATCGAAAAAAACCGACGATGCGCGCCAGTGCAACGCTGGTTACTTTTGCCCGTCGGGCGCGTACACCAACAAGGGTTCTTACATCAACAAGGATGGTGCGGATGTCACAGGCTCCAAGCGCTGCGCTGCTGGTTACTACTGTCCAAAGGGTGCCACGACTCAATCCATTTGTGGTACCTTCGGAGAGACGTCTGGAACTGCGTGGACTAACTACTGTCCGGTAGGATCGACCAAGGCAACGGAGATTCCCAACGGTTGGATCGGTACTGGATGGTCGGAGGCACGCAAGTCGTTCACCGGAGTTCGCAAGTGCTCCAAGGGACGGTACTGCCACCGCGACGAGCTGAAGAATGGACGTGCCAAGATTGACGGGACTCTTTGCGCCGCGGGACGCTCCGGTTGGGCCGAGGGTAACATGTACAGCACTTGCAACGGTCAGTGTCCAGAGGGTTATTACTGCGCTGCGGGAACGAGTCTCCAGTGGCCCAGTCCAAACTCTCAGACGACGACTGACTGGTCTGCGCTCCAGTGCGGGAAAGTCGCGGCCAAGGATCCAGCACCCGTCAAGCGCTTCACGGCGGACTACGCTGCCAAAGCTTACTGCCCAGCTGGCACCACGGAAGTCAAGTACGCGCCGACGGAGGGTGAGTACACCATTGGACCGAACGATGCATCTGGCTCGTTGATTGTTGGCAAGGGCGTGTGGCGCGTCGATCACGACGGCAATCGCGACGCTTACCTCAACATGCGCGTCGGCATCAAGGCGTGTCCCGACAACTATGTCTGCATTCATGGTGCTCGTGCACCATCTCTTGAGTTCATCTCAAGCTCCGCCGAGACGATGGCCGCTTACTCTGGTAGCGACAACTGCGGAGGTGAGCTGTGGAGCACGACGAGTGCCATGACGGCTACGCCCAACGACGCCTTTAAGGATCAGCTCAGCCTGGCGTACTTGACGACATACGACACGACCAACAACAATTTGGTGACGATTACCATTGACCATCTCATCGGTGTCGGTGTGAAAACTTCCAACAGCTTGTTTGAGGACGCAGTCTACGAGGTGACGGACAGCATTGGTGGCAACACTCTTTTTCAGGGTGTTGGTCAAAAAGATGGGGTGGCCGAGGGTGTGATCAAGCTCTTCAACGAGAAGCAGGTTGCGTACGACAAAAAGAAAAATGGCCACAAGACTCGCACGCTGACCGTCACTGCGTCCCGCGCTCTCAAGTCGAATCCAGCGACGAAGATTAAAACGAGAAAAGCATGCACCATTACAGTCAACGTTCGTAACTCGAACGATCGCCCGCAAATTTTCGAGCAACAAAAGTTCACGATTGAGGAGCAGTCTCCCCTGGAGACGCTGGTCCAAACGCCAGTGGAGGCCTACGATGTCGACGAGGGCCAGTCGTTTGAGTACTCGCTGGACACCACCAAGTACGGTGGTCTGGGAACATACGACGAGACGCAGGGAGCGAACATCGTTACCGATGGGAAGCTTCCTTTCTCCATTGGAATCTGCAGTGGTATCTTGAAAGTAAAGAATGACGTCCTCCGCTACGATGATGACGGAACCAAACTCAAGTCGAGAATGTACAAGCTTGCGATCAAAGTCAAGGACCAGGACGACGACTACGCAAACTTTGACAAAGCAGCCTGCGCCGCGGACAGGTACGGCGTTGCTGATAATGCGCCTGCGGATATCAAAGGTATTTACTGTCAAAAAGAAAACTACGGTACTATTGAAGTTGAAATTTTGAACAAGAACGACAGTCCTTACTTCTCAGCATCGGACAAGACGAACAACGCAGGTTTTACCGTGTCCGAGAACGCGGCACTCGACACTGTCGTTGGCACCACTGCTGTCTCTGACCCAGATGCTGATGAGGCTGGCAAGCACACCTTCAAAGTTCTCGAGTTGGACTCTCACGACGGATTTAAAATCGATCCGAACACAGGAGCAATCAAAGTCAAGCGTACGCTGGACTTTGAGGACAAGAGCACCTACCGCATTAAAGTGCGTGTCACGGACACGGGTGGCTGGCGCAACATTCCGCTGCACGTGGACACTTTCGTTGACATCACCATCGTGGACGCGAACGACAAGCCCAGTCTCACTGCCACGTTGGATGCCTCGTGTGACGAGAACGACAGCGGAGCCACGATCGTCAGCGCATTGAAAGTAACGGAGAAGGACGTCCAAACAAAGTGGAACACCATCGACTTCAAGTTCTCCTCTGGCAGCTCCTCGGACTTCTCGCTGGTCTCTACGGGTAGCGATGCCAGCAAGTCGTGGGCCCTCAAAGCAGCACGAAACTTTGACTACGAGGTCGAGAAGGAGATTAAAGTCAAAGTCTACGCCCAAGACAACGAAGCAGCTTCGAGAAGCAACGACATGGAGATTACGGTCAAAGTGAACGACGTCAACGAGGCACCGATTCACGGTGACTACACGATCCACGTCGAGGAGAATGTCCCGAAGCGTCGCGCGTGCAAGTCGAACGACAACACCAAGTGTGTGCCTGCCGAACTGTCGCCAGGCTACGACATGGTGGATGGTGGTCAAGATCACACGTACACGATAACCGCTTGCTCGCCAGGCGACTGCAAGTCGGTGTTCTCCATCGACGTCAACTCTGGTGAAATTAAAACGATCGACTCGTTAGACAAGGAGACGACGGCAGTGTACTCAATTACAGTGAAAGTGGAGGACGATGAGAAGACGCCGATGAGCGACACTTATGTTGTGACCCTGAACGTGGACGACGAGGATGAGGCACCCTACATTGAGGCGATTGCGAGTGATGGGGGACGAGAAGATTTTGAGTGCACCGAAGTGTCCGAGGACGCTGGGAAAGACTCGACCGTTTGTACTTTTCCAGTCCAGGAGGATGATACCACCGCACAGTTCAAGCTTGGCACGGAGACGACTATCCAGAGTGGAAACGAGGACGACATGTTCGCTCTTGCAGAGAACGGCGTGCTGACAGTGAAGAAGAATCTCAAGTTGGATTATGAAACAAAGAAGACCTACAAGCTGATGATTCGTGCTGCTACTTGCTCCAAGGGAGACACTGGTTCCAAGACGCTTTGCACTTGCGGTGACAGCACTTGCTCCGGTGCGTCTGGCTACGCCATGATGAAGAATGACAAAGAGTTCGAGGTCACGCTCACGGATGCCAACGAGGCGCCCGAGATTATCATGGACAAGGACGCTGGAGGCACGGCCACTGACTACATTAAGCGTGAAGTCAACGAGGAGAGTTCGGAGGGAACCAATGTCGGCAAAGTGATCGACTGCGACGACGAGGACAAGAGCGATCAGTCGAGCAGCGGTGGATGCACAGCCACTTGCTCGGTAGTGGCACATTTGGACAAGGACGGCACCACGCTCCCATCGTCACATGCTTGCCACCAAGCCAATGCAGCGGCAGTTGGCTGCTTCAGCATGGACGGCTACCAGCTTGAGGTTGCCAAAGGCAAGACTCTACCAAGTTTGACCAGCAACGCTGCAGAGGTCATCAAGGTGCGTGTCCAGTGTTGGGATCGTTCTGGGAACGTCAACGCTGCCGGTGTGTGGTCTGATGACACGGCAAAATCCGACACGGTCGACATGGAGGTCAGCATCGAGCCAATCAACGAGACACCCAACATTGAAAACAAGAAGTGCTACTTGTTCGAGAATCCAAAGGACGGAACGAAAGTCTGCACTGAGTTCGGCACGAAAGATATTGACGAAGAGGTCACGGAGGGTTTCCAAAAATTAACGTACTCTATTTCTAAAGGAAATAACAAGGGATACTTTAAAATAAGTGAGGACAAGGGTCAGCTGTCTGTCAAGAAGGGTGATGATTTAGACTTTGAGAAGTTTAAAGACTCCAACGGCGTTGCGCGCTTTACCATTACTGTGACTGTGGAGGACGATGATCCCAAAAACAAACAAAAGGATACTGCCGAAGTTGATATTTACTTGCTTGACGTCAATGAAAAGCCAAACAAAATTACCAAGTTCGAGTGTAAAGATCAGTCGGAGGATTCTAATGTTGGTGACAAAATGTGTGATCGCGTGCTGTATCCCGACAACACTGACAACGCTGCGCGCAAAGATACGGATCCTGAAGGCGAGACGAACCAAGTCCTTTCGTTCACCAGTGGCAACGATGATGGAATCTTTGCAATTGACGAGAATGACGGTCAAATTAAAATTGCGAAAGCTGATCTCGATTTTGAGAGCAAGAAGGAGCACACTTTGAACATCAAGATTGCTGAGCCACGTTGGTCCATTACGTCCGCGGACTACCGTGGTTCCATGTCCACCACCAAGAGTGGTGCTGCTTGCCAGCGTTGGGACGTCCAGACTCCGCGTAAACATACGTTTGCTCCTGATAATGACAACGGTGGCAAGGGAAAGTACAACACTTCCGGTTTGACCGAAGTCGTTCTTACCGACATCGCCACGAAAGATGTTTGCGAGGACATGAAGGGTACTTGGTCTACGGAGGACGAGGACTGCACGGTGAAAAATCTTTTGCAGGGTATGTGCCGTGATCCCGATGGAGAGAAGAACAGCATCTGGTGCTACACGCTCACTGGTGACAAGGAGTGGGAGTACTGCGAAGAGAATTTGGATGCTGAGATTGAGGCAAAGATTACGATTGCCGACACAAACGAGGCGCCGACGTTGAAAGTTCCGAAGACTGAGATCACGACGTACGAGGATGACAACAACGGAGAGGAGATTGGCAAGCCGTTCCGAGGTGAGGACAAGGACGACGGAGACGAAGTCACCTACTCGCTTACGGACGATGCGGACGGTCGCTTCTCCATTGTCAGCACGACGGGTCAAATCAAGGTGAAAGATGAGTCGAAAATTAATTACGAGGAAGACACGTACCACACCATCAAAGTCAAAGTGACCGACAAGGGATGCGGATGTAAAAATTGTCAGAACTGCAAGGTGAAGAAAGACCTTGACTGCGTTGATACCGACTGGTGCGACAAGGAAACTGGAGATGCAAATCGTCCGTCGGACAAGTCTCGTGCCGACTTCTGCACGTCTGACACCTACAAGTGTAAAACTGACACCACCCCAACGAAGACTGCCGAGATTTCTGCCAACGTCACCGTCCTCGACGTCAACGAGTCGCCCTCTGTCGCATCTCTGACGGTCGCCGACATCTCCGAGTCGATGAAGCACAAGAATGTCAAGGGTGAGACCAACATCATTGCTACGCTCGACGTGTCGGACGTTGATGCGGACGACACGCACACGTGCGACATTGTTAGTGGCAACGACAACGATGCGTTTGGTCTACATGAGACTGACTTTACACTGTACGTGAGGAACGAGTCGGCGTTAGATTTTGAGGCTGGAAAAGTCTCTTACAAAGTTGAAGTCAAGTGCACAGACGCTGGTGGTCTCTCGGCCACGATGGTGTCGACTCTCACCATCAAGGACGTTAACGAGCCGCCCACGATCACGGACGAGGCCATGAGTATTAAGGAGAACGCAGCTGCGGAGCTCTACCTCTCTGACGGCGATCAAGTGACCGTCTCTGACGTTGATCAGGGTGGTGACGTGACGAGCCACGTTGTTAAGATTGTGGACGGTGACAGCAGCGGGCTGTTCGCTATGGACGGAACTTCGTTGAAGGTGCAGTCGCGCGAGTGGCTGTACAAGCTGAGCGACGACTCGGACGAGTACCAAGCACCGGTGGTGATGAATGCAGTCGGCACGGACGGTGGCGTTTCCGTCCAGTGTCCGTCTGACATGAAGGTGAGCTTTGGATTTACACACCAGTACAGTGCCGGCGAAGGATTGAATTACGCTTCGACGCTGGTCCTCAAGGCATCCAAGCACGTTATGGAGACATCCAACCAGATCGACATGAAGATGACGAGTTCCTCCATGTCCTCCATCAGCCTTGGTTACTACTCGGACACCGAGTACGGCTTTAAAAACGGAAACTTTGAGACTGGTTCCTCCGCCACGAAGAAAGAACCACCATCATCGTGGGTTGGTTCTGGTGTCGTTCACACGGTCAGCTCTGGCGACGAGTCGTGGAACGACGGAATCAAGGCACCCAGCTCCGACTTCTACGTCGCACTCGAGGGGTCACTTGCGTTCATTGAGCAAACGGTGGGCAGCCTCCCCACAGGTGAGCGAGTCACCATTGAGTTTGGTGTTGCGCAGAAGAAGGGCGACGCAGCAACGAAAAACGGCGTCGAGGTCCACGTTTCCGGCGTCGGACGTGTCTTTCCATCTACTGGCGGAATCTCGAACCCAACTTTCATCATGAGCAAGAACGTTTGGGGATCAGTTCCACCTGGTGCATACAAGTACACGACACCCGAGGGTGGATGGGCCAATGATGGCAGCGTCGTCATTGCCAGCAGCTGCAACGGACCGTGGGGTGGTCTCTGCACTGGTTCTGGTGCTGCGCACTACTTGACTATTCAGGGCAAAGGAGCTAAAGTGTATCAAAAAGTTGAGAGTCTTCCGGTTGAAGTGGAGATGAAGCTGAAGTTCTTTGCCGCTTGCCGTCCTGGTTATGGAACTAACGAGAAGATGATCGTCAAAGTGGTGGGTGCGACGACCGTCACTGCGACGTACTCGTGCCCAGACATTGGATCGTCGACCTCGTTCGTCGAGAAGGAGATCGCTTTCAAAGCAGATGCCAATGGTGCTGCTGACTTTGAGTGGTTGAACGACTCTCCCGCTGGTGATCGCACTGTTTTCTTAGACAATCCAACCATCATCACTCCTTCGGCGGGCAACGTGTTCGCATCTGGTGCCGGAAGGACCTGCGCATCACGCTGCTCGGATCTGGGCCTGACATGCTTGTCTGGACACAACGAGAACGCAGCGGGTGGCGATCAATCCGACGTTCACTGCCGTGGTACCTCGACCGAAGACAGTGCCCTCAACCTCAAGTGGGGTGACAGTGCCAAGTACGAGGCTGACAAGTGCAGTGTCACTGCTGCTTCTGGTAAGCAGGGATGTTGCCGCTGCGGTGCCGCGTCGCCCGTCGTGCCGTACAATTTGGTGGAGCAGGATACGTTTGAAAGACATCGCGTCACGTTCATCGCTCCGGGTCCAAACGCGGAGATTAAATTCATGAACACGGCACCCAAAGACGGCACCACGCACACTGTTCTCGTAGACAATCCTCAGGTCTACTGGTCGGGCACGCCTGGTCCAGTCGCCGAGGCCAACATTGAGTTTGGTGATAAGCTCAACGAGAAGACGTCCGTCAGCAAACTCATCGTCAGCGAGGTTTCCGGCAAGGAGTCGTGCGGCACTATCCAACTCGAGAGATGTGGCTCGTGGGACTCGACGAAGAATGAGTGCAACCAATACCACACTGTCGCCACGTTCGACCAGTCCTCCGAGTACACTGTGAACGACCTCGTGACCAAGGATGCCAGGCGATGGAGAATCTCACCACTGACAACGCTGCCAATCGAGTTTGCGGGAGCCAGGTGCTCGGCCGGAACAAACGCTGGTGCTGGCGTTGGTACAGCGAGAGAGTGCCAGGCGATCTGCGACGGACAGACGACATGCGCCTACTTCTCATGGAATCCAGAGGGTGAAACTGGCACGATGGCACTCGCCGAGCGCTGCGTCTGGTCGACGGAGGACAACTGCGTTGAGAGAACTGCGGGTGCGTACGTCACGTACAAGAAGGCTGACACGAAAGTGGATGTTCGAGGGATTGACTTTGGTGAGAGTGGCACGCAAAAGTTCGTTCGCATGGTGACTCCTTCATCGTTCGTCGGCGCGAAAGATTTTACCGTTTCTTTCTGGTTCATGATGGTTAAGAACAAAGCCGATAACACCATTATTTCCAAGCAGCGCGCGGACGGCACGGGCTGGAATCTGAAGATTAAAAACAGAAAGATGACTTTCGGTGGCATGGGTGCACCCACTCAGTTCTGGAGCGTCGAGTCAGACACCAGCCTGACGAGAGGAAATTGGTACCACGTTACGGCGAGTCTCGGTGGAGGCGTCGCTTCGATCTACGTGAACGGAAAAAAGGAGACCAAGTCGTTTGCCTCCACACAGGCTGCGTCGACGGACGGCAACCAGCCCATCGTCATTGGTCGTGAGTGGGACGAGAGATCGTCGGGATGGACCTCCTCGAACAAGGATCTCTACGACGGACGCCGACTCAAAAGTGCTCGCGTTGCTCACGTCGCCGTTTGGTCGACCGTCCTCACCGAGGCGCAGGTCACGTCTCTCTCGGACGCATCCAAGGGAGTAGAGGATATTGAGGACGACAAGATCGTGGTGTACCTTCAGGGTGTGGGAAGCGACGATCAGCTCCTCCTGGGAAGCAAGGGTCTGGACTCGTCCAAGGTCACCGCACGCACGTTCTCCAAGACGGCTGACTCGACCACGACCATCATGGATGCAGTCGAGGACACGCCTGCCGTCACGTCGTCAACGGCGGTCGCATCCACCGTCGATCAGTGCGGAATGTCCGTTTCGATTCTCAGCGGGTCCTCGGATACTGGTGCCTCGTGCCTCACCGCGAACAACAAGGTCTGCACGTCGGGTGCTACCGAGTGCTCCATGTCCGAATGCGACACGCCGGGCAGCGACATGTCGCGCATTTGGGCCGTGTGCCAGCCTGCTGCCACCGACGCCGATCTTCAGATTCAACCTGCCAATGCCGTGTCCGCGTCAGTGTCCGGTGGCGTTGGACAGACGGTTAGCTGCCCCACCGGAACTGTCATCGCGTTTGGTTGGGCACTCCAGACGACCAACGACCAGGGTGACAAGTCGGACTGCGTCCGTGCCAACAACAAGATGTGCAATAAGGGTGATTCCTCGTGCTCGCAGGACTCTTGCACCACGCCAGGAAACGACGTCCAGACCATTTATCTGTTCTGCCAGACGACGGCTAAACTCCACGGATCGCCGGTCGTATCAAAAACGGGTGGCAGTCCAAAGGACTGCCCGTCCGGAACTTCTGGACAAGTTTGCAACGATCTCGACACGGCGCAGACGCTCCAGTGCCCGAACAACGCGCAGATCGTCTTTGGTTTTGGTCTCCACACGACTACGTCGATGGACAGCCAGTCGAAATCCATGGTGAAGCGCAACATGGGCACCGACTGCGGTTACACTCAGCGCTCGTGCTCCTTCCCCTTTGCTCGCGACACCAAGGGTGACGACGTCACGTTCATGTTTGCTTTGTGCGCTGGTGCACTCGACTTTGAGTCGCAGCCTACCTTTGAGTTGACACTCGAGGTGACGGATCCTGGTGGGTTGACGGCACGCTCGACCGTTACTGTCGAGGTCGACAACAGGAACGAGCAGCCAAGAGTCTACGACTCTGTCCATGAGATTCATGAGAACGCTAACGTTGGTGCGATGGTCGGCAGGCCAGTCTTTGCTACTGATGCGGACGCAGAGGACGCTCTTCGCTATTACATTACTGGTGGCGACGGCGCCTCGATCTTTGAGATCGGATCGTGCGACGGACAGCTCCAAGTAAAAAAGAACGAGCTCGACTACGAGACGAAGAAGTCCTACACTGTCCAAGTCATGGTCCAGGACGATGGCGTCAATCCAGACAAGCTGACCGACACGGCCACCATTACCATCAACGTGATCGACGTCAACGAAACCCCAAACATCATGGACATGTCGTGTGCCATTGCCGAGGCCAACGACGCTGCTCGTCGCGAGGCTGCGTCCGTTCGTCTGGTTGGTGGTGCAAACGCCATGGTCGGACGTCTCGAGTACCGCGTCGACGGCGTCTGGGGCTCGCCGTGCGACTGGGCTCCGGCTGACCAGCAGAAGAACGCCCGCACCGCATGTCGCCAGCTCGGCTTCAAAGCCAACGAGGCGACGGACGGCACGTATCTCGGCGTCACTGGCTCCGCTTCCGCCTCGAACAACGAGCCCACGCTGGCGGCCTTGACTTGCACCACTGGCACCGAGAAGAGTCTTCGCGAGTGCACAAGCTTTGGCGCTGCGCCGACATGCACTAGAGGTCAGGGTGTCATGCTTGCTTGCTTGAATCCGTGGGCGGATCTCGACTGCGATCTCTCCGAGCAGCAGACCGATCCGGACGACTTGGGCACCGGCTCCGTCGAACTCGGATCGTGGTCCATCGTCGGTGGCAACGTCGGATCTCCATGGCCCGTGTTCTACGTGGAGCCGTCGAACGGACGCATTGGCATCTCTGAGCTCGCGACGGCCGAGGCGCGCTCCACTTTTTTGAACGCCGAGTTGTACGAGGAGCACACGCTCGTCGTCCGCTTCACGGACATGGGTGGTCTCTCTGGTGATGCCAAGGTGTTCATCAAAGTTGAGAACCAGGCCGAGGGGCCATACTTTGAGGAGAATCCTGACGTTGAGACACGTTACGTCGACGAGGAGTCAGGTGTCAACACTGCGATAGGCAGTCCTCTCAAGACGGACGATCCGGACGACGGAGAGGCGGCCACGTTGGTGTACTCGCTCGAGTCGCAGAAGGACAGCTCGAACGTGGACGTGGAAATTTTCAAAGTGGACGATGTCACGGGACAAGTGCTCGTCGCCAAGGCTGGCAAGCTCGACTACGAGGTGATAAACCAGTACAACTTGGTTCTTCAAATTAAGGACACGACCGGTTCGATTGATACTGCCGAGCTGACTGTCCAAGTGAACGATCTCAACGAGCCACCCGTTGGTACTGCAGGCGACTTCTACTTCCGTGAGGATGCGGACGGTGGAGACATTGCGACCATCTCCGGCTCGAGTCTCGCCGTCAAGAACCTCGAGTTTACGGACGAGGACGGTGGCAAGTGGGGTGCTGGTGAGTTCCAACTGTTGAAGCAGACGTACGAGAAGTGGGACAACGACGCCAACGCTTACATGTCGACCGAGTGCGAAGTTGTCAAGATCGACTCGACCAGCGGTGGTCTGATGCTGACCGAGACCGCGGGCCTCAACTTTGAGAACTACGAGACGTACGACCTTGAGATTCGTTTCACGGATGGTGGTGGTATGACCGATGACTTTGGTGTCCAGCTCCAGATCGTCGACATTAACGAGGCACCCATTATTCCTCAGGGAAAGACAGCCTCCATTGACGAGAACAGCGACGTCGGCGTCGTCGTCATCGAGCTCGATGTCGACAACGTTGACGCAGCTGATGAGAAGAAGTTGGACTGCATCATGCTGTCCGCCAGCAACAGCGGAGAGAAGTACTTCAGTTTGGCCGAGGTCGGTGAGTCCAACTCCATCCGAATCGAAGTGAACGGTGGTGCTACACTGGACTACGAGTACCTGAAGGACAAAGCGAAAGGAGTCGAGTTCAATCTCATGATCCAATGTACTGATCGCGGCATCGTGGGAGTCTCCGACGGCGACGCGACGACGGAGAAGCTGTCCGACTTTGGCAACGTCAAAGTAACGGTGGTCGACGTGAACGAGGCGCCCGTCTTCCCACCACAGGACACGCAGTTCAAAATGCCCAGCGACGAGGACGCTGGTCGTAATCTTGGCCAGATGGTTGCGTACGACGAGGACGATGGTGATCGCGTCACGTACTCCATTACGACCGGTGGTGAGTTCAACACCGGTGCCTTTAACAGCACTCCGGGCGTCTTCGCCATTGGTGAGAAGGACGGAATGTTGTACTTGAACAAGCCGATGCTTGTCCAACAGGGCGACGTCATGACGTTGCCGATTGTCGCTACCGACCAGGATGGTCTGACGACGGTGAAAAATGTGTACGTTGAGATTCTCCAGCCTTCCAACAAGCGTCCAACGATTCACGATGCTGAGAGAACCATCCAGGAGAACTGGATCAACAAGCCAGTCGGCGTCCCGCTGACATGCACCGATCATCCGATTGATGTTGCGCGTGGACAGCGCCTTTCTTTCAGCATCGAGGATGGCAACGATGCTGGCAACTTCCTCATCAACTCGTGGACTGGACAGCTGTCGACTTCGCCCAACGCCGTGCTCGACTTTGAAAAGGGTCCAACGCAGTACGTCCTGACCATCCAGTGCCAAGACGACGGCCAGGGCACTCTTGCTGACACGGCCACCGTGACGATTCAAGTCGTGGACATCAACGAGGCACCCTACATGGAGGAGGACGAGGCTGGCGAGGCCACGATCTTTGAGAACATTCCACAGAACTACATGGTGAACGGTGAGTTTGCTGACGGCAACGACGTCGGTGGCATGTTGCGCTGCCTCAGTCCGTGGGCATGCCTCCACATGCTTGGCAGCGGTGACGACAAGTACTTTACTCACGTCGACAAGTCCGACTGCAAGAGCTGCAAGATCGTCAAGCAGGAGGACAACACGCCAACGAACCACACGACCTACTCTGGTTACGTGCTCCGCATGGATGGCTCCGAGGGTCCGAATCAAGTCTACCGCGCCTTCTCCGGTATTGAAATGGGCGTCTCTCAACCAGCAGAGGTCGTCATCAAAGCGTGGGTCAAAGTCAGCAAGGACTACGACGGCAACACCGATATATTCCGCGCCACCACTTACAAGGACGCGCCTCCCGTTGAGAGCTGGAAGAAGTCTACCTACGGCTCTGCCGACGGCACGGTTGAAGGTGCCTACCCAGGAGCGGACCAAATGGACCAGTGGGTCGCGATTGAGGCCTCCATTTCGTTGGAGAAATCCATTGATCACCCTCAAATTGAGCCGGACGTTGACAACGACGGTTGCTCTGATCCACGCGCCGACGAGACCGTCCGCATGGTTGAAATTCACTTCCACACGCACATTGGCACTACTGCCGGAACCATCGAGATCACCGGACTGCGCGTGCTCGAACGCCACTCGATGGGCAACGCCGTCTTCAAAGATGCGGACGAGGCCGACAACAAGCTCTCGTACTCTCTCGCTGCCGGTGGAGGCGACACGCCTGTCCGAATTACGGACGAGGGTGAGGTGTACATTGCGGACGCCGAAGCCTCCACTCTGGGTCTGCTCCTCAACTACGAGAAGCTGAACACGTTCACCGTGACAGTGCAGGGACAGGACAAGGGCACTGCCGGTGCCGTTCCTCTCGGTAACTTGCGCGTCCAAGGACCGTACAAAATTACTTTGTGCAACCGCAACGATCCACCCGTTCTTTTCCCGACGACCGTCTCGGTTGCTGAGAACTCACCGTGGAAGGCGAGAGTTGGCCAACCAATTCCTTTCATTGAGGAGGATGGAAACGACGAGCTGTACTTTACCATTGAGGGTGGCAACATCCCACGCGACAAGGCCCAGCAGATCAAGCCACAATCAGATCGTGATGGTGCCAGCATGGTGAAGAAAGACAAGTGGTACTCCATTACCGAGTTCGTCGTCCTTGGTCCTTTCAACAACGCAAAGTCTGTTGGATGTGGTACGAAGAGCTCTTACATTGGTGGTGTGGAGTCTGAGGTTGGAGAGGGAGCGGGCGGATGGTTTCCGTTAGCCGGCTCCGCCAATCCTGATCCTTCTCCTACTGCCGAGTACGCGAACTTGAAGTGGGTCCACTGGGATACTGGCACAAGCGGGAAGATTAACTTCCAGCGTCAAATGTCACCGACGATGGGAGCTTTGGACTACGCCACCGCGTACGCAGCAACGTACGTCTACTCCACCACCGACAAGGTTGGCGTGGAGATGGCTGTTGGCTCCGACGACGGAGTGATGACGTGGTTGAATGGCGAGGTGGTCGATGATCTCAGCGACTACAAGGGTTGCCACGCTTCCTCGACAAGTCAAAAGACGGCTTCGGTCAGTTTGAACAAGGGTGAGAACATTGTTTTGATGAAAGTCACTGATAAAATTGGTGCCTGGCACGGAATGGTCAGTTTCAGCTCGATCGACGGTGTCTTTGCTTCTAGCGTCCGTCTCTCCGTGAACGATCTCGCTTCGCTGGAGGGCAAGTTCCACGACTACGCCGTCTTCAAGTTTGACGAGTCGAAGCTTGGGCAGCTTCTCGTGTGGGAGGAGAATTACGTGCTGGACTACGAGGATCAGCGCGAGTTCATTTTGACTGTGCGAGCGACCGACAACGGACTTGGTGCCATGTCTGATACCGCGGTGATTACCGTCCAAATTGACGACGTCAACGAGCCACCAAGAATCAAAGGATTCATGGACATCTCGGTGGACGAGAACGACTGTGGTGATGGCAACGTCTTTAAAAAGACGTGCGTTGGTGCGACGACGATTACCAACGTTGACGCCGAGGACAACGAGGACGACGTCGACGCGTCTCTCAACATGCAGTACGAGATCAGCGACTCGGACTTTTTCCAAATCAGCAAGTCGGGCAACATCCAGATTAAGTCTGGCATGGTGCTGGACTTTGAGAATCAGGCCAAGCACGAGCTCGTCATCATTGTCAAGGACAGTGGTGGTCTTGTCGTCTCCACCACGATGACGATTAACGTGCGCAACTTGAACGATCCATGCACTATTCTTCCCGCCACTCTGAAAACTGACGAGAACAAGGCCACTGGTGGTGCCATTGGTGCTCCTTTGGTCGTGATTGACTCGGATCTCCCGTCGCGATGCACGTTCCCGTTCACTTACAAGGGAATCAGCCACACGAAGTGCACCAAGGTGGATGCTGCTGGCTACCACTGGTGTGGCCATTCTCCAGTGTTCGAGGAGGGTGCTCAGGGAGAGACTTGGTCGGTGTGTGCGGAGAACCAGGAGTTCCGCTACCGCGTCAGCGAGCAGGACGTGGCCGGTGCCTTTGACGTCAACGCGCAGACTGGGCAGGTCGTCGTCGGCACCGTCAAGCTCGACTACGAGATGACGAAGTCGTACACCATCAAGGTCGAGGCCGTCGACTGCCAAGGTCTGGCTGGTGACTGCGACAAGGCGTTCGAGGATCCAGAGAATCATTTAATCAGCGAGGCCGTTGTGAAGATTGACGTCGTCGACATCAACGAGACGCCGTCGCTGCCCGACGCCAGCATCGAGGTTCTCGAGGACGCGGGTGCGTACGAGCCCATTGGTGAGCCAGTCGTCGCGACCGATCCCGACGTGCACGTCGAGCAAAAATTGCGCTACACGATTGACGGAGGGAACGAGGACGGCATGTTTGAAATCGAGGGATGCAGCGGACAGGTGAGTCTGACGGACATTGGTGACGACATTGACTTTGAGAGCAAGCGCATGTACTCGCTGACGATCAAGGTTGAGGATCGTGGTGGCCTGTTTGCCAAGTCGACCGCGATCATTACCGTCCTTGACGTCAACGAGCCGCCAATCTTTGACGCGCAGACGTTCGACGTGGACGAGAACTCTCCCGTCGGTGAGATGGTCGGCACGCTCTCTCCCGCCTTCGAGCCCGACTACCCTGCCAGCGCGCAGGACACCGTCAAGGGTGAGACTTGCGAGGCGTGGAGCACCACTTCCGCGTCCGCTACCTCCACTTTCAGCTACGCCCTCAATGGAAATTACTGCCGTGCTGCCGAGGGCAAGCGCAACGCATGGTGTTTCGTTGGACAAGGAAAGCAGGACTGCCAGCACCAGGACGTTCGCTACTCGATCACGAGAGGCAACAGCGACGGCAAGTTTGCCATCAACGCAAAGAGTGGTGACGTCACGGTGGCGCGAGCAGAGCTCAACTACGAGATGTACAAGCAGCACTCCATTGAGATCACCTCGTGCGACATCATGTCGGTCGGTGGTGCTGAGGTGGATGCCAACACGTTTGGATGGTCGAAACGATCGAACGACAAGATTGGTACATACGCGCACGAGAGCCTTTGCACGAGTGCCATGGTGACGATCAACGTCAACAACGTCAACGATCAGCCAGTCATGATGGGAAGAAGCCTTGTTCTCCGAACGGTCGCCGAGAATTCAGGAACCCAAACGAATCTTCCGACGGCATTCGGCGCTCGCGATCAGGACGGTGACAAAATGTACTGGTCCGTTGAGAACAACGGTCTGGATCTGTTCGACATTCGTGACAACGGACGCCTGTACGTCAAGCTTCGCAACGGCGCCCAGTTAGATTTTGAGAATCGTGCCACTTACAAGGTGACTGTCGTTGGAAGAGACAGAGAGCTGACGACTGCTGCCGACGTGCAGTACGCCAAGGCGACGGTCGTCGTCCAGCTCCGCGACGTGAACGAGCCACCAACAATGTCGAGCAACGCCGGCACCGTTCCGGAGGACGCAGCGGAGGGCACGGCAGTGGCCTCGGCCTTCAGCGTCGTCGATCAGGACAGCTCGCAGCGCTACGAGTGGTCGATTACCGGTGGCAACACGAAGGATATTTTCGTGGTGACTGGCTCCAGCGGAAACAACGGAGTTGGACAGATTACTGTTGGTGGTGGCAGCGTCCGAATGGACTTTGAGAGCACTACTTTGAGCAAGTTCACGCTCGCCGTCAAGGCTCGCGACTTTGCAACGCAATCTCAGGAGGGCAAGTCGTCGCTCGTTGCTTCGGCCACCTGCTCGATTACCGTCACGGACGTCAACGAGGCGCCGTCGTTTCCAAAAGAGAACGACTACACGCGCACCATTCCGGAGCGCGCCGCCAAGGACACGATTGTTGGTGGTGGTGCTGGTGTCCTCGCCGTCGACCAGGATGCGGGCGACGATGCACGCCTGACGTACAGTTTGGACTCAGTGTCTTCCTCTCCTCACTTTGCCATCGACTCGGCGACCGGAATCATTTCCGTGTCCGTCAACGGTGACTCAATCTTTGACTACGAAAATGACAACCAGCGAATCAACGGATTTGATGTGACTGTCGTTGCTGCGGATAGTGGTACGAAGTTTGATGGCGCCAATCCACTCACGGCGTCCGTCACTGTCAACATTCAGCTGACGGACGTGAACGAGGCACCCATTCTCGAGGACACTCGTCTGAAGATTCCAGAGACCACGCTCCTCGGCGCACCCGTTGGTGGTGCCATCAAGGCCATCGACTACGATTTGAGTGGTGGCCAGGATCTAACGTTCACCCTCAGACCAGGATATGCATGGGGCGGCAACAAGATGAACACGACCAACAGTCTTCGTCCTTGGGATGAGACCGCCGGTGCTTGGATGACCAAGGGTGTGTGGTCAGAGTCGCGCGTCTTCTCAGTTCCTGCAGCTGCAGGTGACAAGGTCAAATGCTCCCACGACGCAAGCGCGTGCACGGATGACAGTAAATGCACTGGTGACGCCGTCTGCGGAGAGTGGTCGACGTTCAAGTTCGGAAACTTTGGCTCGGGTCCGTTCTACCAGAACGCCGCTGCCGTTGCTACCGAGGAGGCGGTTGAGGGTGCCGCCGGTAAGAGCGAGAAGAGACTTTGCAACGGTGACGGTGAAAACTACCGTCAAATTTATCGCACCGACGGTCTTGATAAAGACGAGGAGTACCCAGCCTGCACGAAGGAGGGTGTCCAGTCGATCATGAACACCAAGCTCGGCTCGGCGCAGATCGTGGAGATTCGCAAGGTCGAAGGCATGCTTCATCCGTCGCACTTCTTGGACGCCGACTACTACGATTTGGACGGCGAGAAAGTCAAGAAGTACAAGCCGACCGAGTCGTTCTACAACAACGCTTGGACTGGATACGTATGGGGGTTGGGCTCCGACACTTTGTCCGACGGAACGACGGCGACCGCCATTCCATTCCACGGTCTGTTCTCCATTAGCAAGCAGGGTCAAGTTCGCATCAACCGCGGACCCACGGACGGCACGTTCAATCCATTCCTGTCTGCAGACGCCGGTGTCAATCTGTACCGAGCAATGATCTGCGTCAAGGACGCAGGCTTTGCCTCCCCCAATGCTCAGAGCGCGCTGGAGACGTGCAAGGTTCTGACGATTGAAATTTTGCCAGGAAACGAGCCACCAATCATGCCGAAGGGAAGAATTACGTCGATTGACGAGAACACGGCACCTGGCACCGTCGTCGGTGAGCCCATGCTCGGCACGGATCCCGATGATGGTGACCTCGTTACGTACGAGATTACTGGCGGCAACGATCTCGGCATCTTTGTTATTGGAAGCGAGACGGGTGTGATCCAGATCGCACCCAACGTCAACGTTGACTTTGAGCGCCGCTCCTCGTACCGCCTGTCGATTACTGGCACGGACAGTTGCAGGTCGGACTGCTTCGCTGGACGCTCCAACATGGACATGTCCAAGTCGTCAGTCATGATGGTCATGATTAACGACGTCAACGAGACACCTACACTGGTAGGAACGTCTTGCGATGTCGACGAGCTGGCGCCCAAGGGCACTCAGTGCGTCCACACCGCCGAGAAGAAGCTCAGTGCTCTCGTCAGTGATCAGGATGCCAACGACGCCTTCACGTACTCGTTCCGTGTTGGCAAGGGTGCGTACTCGCAGGTCACTCTGGACGGCGTGTTCGAGTTGGAGGAGAAGACTGGCATTCTCTCGTGTGCCGGCGTTGTCGTCGACTACGAGTCGAAGCCGCTCCACCGTTTGACCGTCGTCGCGTTTGACAGAGTGGGACTCGCTTCTAACGAGGTGAAGTTCGACGTCTACGTGAAGAATGTCAACGATCCACCAGTTCTCCCTGGAAAGTACTCTCTGGAGGTGCCGGAGAACTCGCTGAAGGGACTTCGCATTGGTTCACCAATTCCGGGCACCGACCAGGATGCGTCGGATCGTCTCACCTACACGCTGGCCGGCGACAACTGCTGGCAAGAGGACACCGTCGGTGGGCAGGGAGCGTTCGTTCCTCCTCTTTCTGCTGGCATCTCCAAGGTCGGTGAGGAGCCCAAGGCCGTAACTTTCCAAGTCGACGCGTCAATGCAGGCACGCGTCCAGCTTCGCTCGTCGAAAACGGACAGTCGCGCTGCCTACGAAATCAGCATGGGTGAGAACGGCAACACTGTCTCGTTCATCAAACGATGCGACACGGACGGCAAGTGCACGACTCTGGTCGAGTACCCGGAGCCACCGAAAGTCGGCGAGATTGCGTACACGATCGGCGGCCAGTACATGTACGAGCTGAAAAAGGATCCAACGACCAACTTCCAACCTGCGTGCAGCGACGATGCGTTCACCACCCAGGCCACGTGCGAGAACGCCACCGAGACATGGACATCGGACAGCTTCAAAAAGTATCCAATTTTGACTGTCGGTGCGTTTGGAGCGAAGGATGCTGCCGGTGGTGACAACTGCGACGACGCGACAGACGCGGCCACCTGCTCCAACACGGCTTGGTCGGGAAGTCGTGCCGATGCCTCCGTGGAGTTTACAGTCTCGGATGATCTCGAGACGAACTACGAATACAACATTCAAGAAATTACCGTGGCAGCTGCCTCCATGGCTAGCGAGGCGTACAGCTACGATCTCCCGAACGCGGGTGATGCGGGTGCTGCAGACGAGCCACTTGTGATGCTGTTCGATCTGAGCAAGTCCTCTTCCGTCGTCGAGGGACAGGTCGTGAATCTTGCTACGTCGTTGTCGTACCACAACTGCGTCGCTCTTAACAAAGCAGCATGCGTTGCTCCTTGCAAGTACGACAACGTGAACAGCGCGTGCACGACGGGTGACATTGGCATGCTGGATCTTCGTGGTGGCACGCAGTTGTCCAAAGTTGGTGGCACGAAGACCTTGTTCTCGAAGACTCAAGCTGGACGTGGTCTTCCTCTGTTCCAGGAGACTCTGTCTCGCGGCAAGACAACTTACTACAGCAGCAACTACGCCAGTACCTCCTCCAAGTTCAACGAGAAGTACGGCGACGACTGGCAAATTGTGGATGGTCAGCATGACTCGTCATGCAGCGACAAGACGACCTCAGCTGCGTGCGGCACCATATGCCAGTGGACCGGCGGAAAGTGCCAGCGCAAGGATATCCGCACGTTCCCCTCGTCGTGGTCGGTGGATTGCCAGGGCAGCAACACGGCGTCATACGTCAGGCACCAGAAGAGCAAAGAGTGCAAGTCACGCGACTACTACCTTGGTAAGTTTGTTGGTGTGAGTGCGATTGATCGCTGCTCGGACGCCTGCGTCGACAGTCCAGGATGCAAGTACTTCGTATATGGTACTGGTTCCAAAGCTGGACACTGCTACGCCGAACAGACCTCCTCGAGAAGCTGTCCAGAGGGATGGGAGACAGATCAGTACGACTTTTACGAGATTCTTCCGACGACGAACGAGCAGACGTTCCGCGCATGCTCCATTCGCCAGAGGTCGAACATTCACGCCAGTGGAAGATACGATCCAGAAGTGCCGCGTCTCGAGTACAACTGGCGCCAGATCGACCCAATTGGCACGGAGCTCGTCTACTCTTCCGTCGAGGCTCTTCGCTGGGATGACTACGCCTTCAAAGTAAAAATTCGTTCACTCGACAACGATTGGATTGGCGTCAACTTCCGAAGAAAGGACAACAAGAACTTTTACACGTTTGAAATGGGTGTGGAGATCTCTTCTCGTCGTCTGAAGAAGACGGTCAACGGCGTTACAACAGTCATTGCCGAGACCTACCCATCCGGTTGCCAAAGTGGCATCAAGGCCTGCGCCAAGCGCATGCCCCGCCACTGTCACGACGTCATTGAGATTAATCCATCAGCACCTAGCGGCGTGTATTTGATCTCACCAGAGGGCCATGGCAGAGATCCTTTCAAGGTTTGGTGCGATATGGACACGGAAAAGACTGGTGGGCCCTCTGGAACTGCCAATCCTTGGACTGTCATCATGCGCCGCAACTCTCAGGAGAGTGGTGGATCGTTCTACAAAGGTTGGGACCAATACGTGCAGGGTTTCTCCGAGCACGGAGATTTGGAAGTCAGTTGGCCAAACGTTGAGTCGCGCACCACCACCTCAACGAGTAACAGTCAGGGTGTCGGTGGTGTCGTGGGAAACCATGTCCGAGGATCTGGTGCTCGCGGTTGGAGCGGCATCAGCGACGCCATCCAGTACGCTCGCGACATTGGCCACGAAGTTGGTGTCACGGTCAAGTACGTGCGTAACTTGAACGGACGGCTGTACTTTTACGGACCCAAGGGTGGTGATGCAACATGGAGAGGAAGAGCTCTGAAAGCAGACATCAAAAGAAGAAGACTTTGCCGTCCAAGATGGCGTCCTAGACGCTACAGTCTTCAGACGTGGCGACTTGATCGCGTCAAGCACAACACAAACTCTTGCTCCGGCAACCAGCTGACGAACTCGGTGCAAAACATTGTCAGTCCCGGCTCGTGCGACGGCAAGGAGGACATTAAAAAGTTGAAGGGTGCTCATTGGCTCGGTCTTCAAAAGATGCGACGCTTCTACGAGGGGAACAGCTGGATGGAGATGCAGGTCACGCTGGCAAGGGGAACCGAGTGGGGAACTGCCAAGTACGCGTACTGGGCGTTGGGAAGCAGAGGTGATCGTTATCGCCTCCACCTCCACCACCACAGCCACAACGTCGTTGCCGGACAGACGCCGCCGACGCACATGGGACCGAACGGTGGAACGGCAGCGACTAGTGGAAATCAGAACATTGGAAACGGCATGGGCTACCATCACTACCGACGCTTCACTACGTATGATCGTGACAACGACTCGTGGCGTTGGAACTGCGCCTCGCGATTCACTGGTGCCTGGTGGTACGGACGCTGCCACGTCTCTAATTTGAACGGAAGAAACGATCGACAAGGACACTACGCACAAGCGAGGTCGTGGAGAACTTGGACCTCGTACTACGCCGATCACGACTACGTCCAGATGGCAATTCGTCCACGTCCTGGATACACTTCCATCAACGCATGCTCTCCGACTGCCTGCTACAAGCAGGACAACGACAAGTCATACGTACTGAAGAACTGGTACGACTTGGAGATCAAGGCGGTGCGCGATCGCATCCAAGTCTCTGTTGGCGCATGCGGCAAGGACTGGACCAGTGCCTGCGCCTCCAAGAAGACGGTGTTCGATGTCAAGGATTCGGACGCAGTCGAGGGTGGTGCTCTTCGCTCTGGTACTATTGCGCTGAAGACTGCAGCCAACCACTACGGCGAGTGGCGTGAGCTCCAAGTGGACTCCATGTCACCGGGCTCCGGCGTTGGTGGCAAGGTTCTCTCCATCGATGCGGAGACTGGTGAGGAGACTCGCCAGCCTCTGGTTTCGGGTGGTGGTGCGAAGGGATCATTCACGATGACCACTTGGTTGTACAAGAGCAGCGCCACCACGTCTTCGGCCGATCACGATCAGTCAATCATGGGCGACGCGCTTCGTATTGACTCGTCGACGGGTGACTTTTTCATGAAGCAGGACAGTGGTTCCATTGACGGCACTTACGGCTGGGATCTTGTTGCTCAGGAGAGCCACGACTCCAAGCAGGAGCTCGTTATGCTTGGTTTGGACTTTGGAACGATTAACGACGCTTCCTTCAACATCGGTCCAAGCAAGCAGCACGGTGCTGATTACGACGAGGTTGCCATCACCTGGTGCTGCCCGGCAAGCGCCACGACGTGCACGACGACGAATGAGAACAAGTGCGAGGATCCACAGAGTCAGACGAAGAACTATGTTAGATTCTCTGTTGGCGAGCATATCTTCACCGACAAGCAGAATCTCAACATTCCAGTCAGCGATGTTCGCACCTCCGACGCTTCGGCAGCTGCTCAGTTCAACAAAGGACAGGTCCAGTTCTGCCGCGGCGCGTCGAAGAGCGAAAATAAGTTCCCTGGTGATACTGCGTGGGGTGTTATTCCCAGCGGAAGTGGACATCGCCAGTGCGGATGCAACAGCGGTGGCTGGGCTGGATACGGAATGTACTACGGTGGTGTCACCGACAGCGCCAGATCCGACTCGCCAAAACCAAGGTGGGCGTACTCGAGCGGTGGTGCCTTTAAGGACTACAAGTGCAACTACTGCGGATGTCAGGGTGGTGGCTGGGGTGGTTACGTTGGGGATCGCTCTCAGAAGGGACGTGGTGCTCACAAGGGAATGCGCGTCCAGATGTGGGTCCGCAAAGCTGTCAACTCTGGCAGCGAGTGGGAGGGCAAGTACGGCGCGAACTGGAACGAGTTGGACATGGGATGGAACGATCTCACTCTCCGCTTCAACTCTCCGACCAGCGAGCTTCAGCTGTTCATCAACGGTGAGGCCAAGGGTGCCTCACAGACGATCTCGCTGGGTCCAACCAGCACCATCGACATTGCTAGCTTTGGTGGCTCCTACGATGGCCACGTTGGTCTTGCGTACGCGTACCAGGCGGCCGTCGACGACGCGGATATTTTGGAGCGTGCAGAGCTCTTGAACTTCCACTTTGACGGCGCCAAGCCGTGCGGAACGATGGATCTCCAGAGATGGACCAAGGAGGGCAAGTGGCTGACCGAGGCAACGCTGGACGTTGGCACGACGACCAAACTTGTCCGACCGTCGAACGGACCCAAGTGGCGTTTGTCCAGCTTTGCCGATCAGACTGGCTTCTGCACGCTTGGTCCCATTACCATGCGAGGTGTCAAAGTGTTGGCTGCATCGACTGTCGAGGAGGCAAAGCTTCTCACCGGTGGCAAGCTCCGCAACATGTGGATCTCGTACAGCAAGAAGAACGCCAACGGACTCGGTGAAATTTTAGTGGGAACTGGTCCCAACCCATCGGTGTTGGACTCTGTTGTCATGCGCGCGACCGATCAGCAGATGCTTCCCGTCGAGCACATCGCCTTCATGGCAGGCATGGACAACATCAACGCGAAGTGGAACGCAGTCTGCTTTGATGGAAGATCACCCGACTTTGTCTACAACGAGTTCAACGAGCTGATCAACATGCCTGCCACCGTCAGCTCCATGTTCGGTATTGAGCAGAACACGGGTCAGATCTACGTGAACGAGCCGCTTCTTGACTACGAGGCGCAGAAGTCGTACAGTCTCCGTGTCGTCGCGACCGACGGCAAGCTCTCGCGCGATACGTACGTCAGCATCCAGGTCACGAACACGGCGGAGGTGCCACACATTCGCAACTCGTGCCCAGACAATGCAGAGGTGGAGTCGTGCGCACGCATCAGTGAGAACAGCGTCGTCGGCACGCCCATTGGCTCGCCCATCTCCGCCACGGACCAGGACCAGAAGGAGTACGTTGCGTCCGATCTGACGACGAGTCCCGAGTGCGCAGCAGCGCTCAGCACCAAGACTGTGCAAATTTCACAGGTCGCCGCGATGCCTGTGAATCGTCCGGTGGAGATTCTTACAGTCGCTCGTTTCATGGACGACAACGCCAACGCTGCGGAAGAGGCACGCGTCGCTCGCGGTGACTCGGAGCGCCAGTGTGCGTACAAGTCGGACGCTGAGTTTTACAAGACGGTCAGCCCCAAGGCGGACGGATCTCTCGAGTACGGAGCAAAGAATCTTCTTCCGACCGCCAACCAGGTCACGGACGGTAAGAGATCGACAACGTTCGAGACGCCAGTCATTCCGGGTGGCGAGAGCATCATGGTTGAGGTCGAGCTGGATGGCTTCCACTGCATTGGCAGCGTTGCTCTCCAGTTCGAGGGCAAGTATGCACCGGCCTCTGTCGACGTTAACGTGGGTGGTAATGTCGCCGCTGAGGAGAGTGGTCTCGAGAATGCCGTCAACAGGTTTGACGTCATTCAGTTCGACGAGGTCTTCTGCGGCTCGTCCGTCCAGTTCCTTCTCTCGCAGCCACACAACGGTGGCAAGGTCGTGCTGTCGTACGTCTCCATCTTTGAGAGCTCCGACATCTTTTACATTGGCAAGTACCGCGCAGAGGACGTTGCGTCAAACAAGAGAGCCATGGACAAGTCCATTCTTCAGTTTGATCTTGGCCAGGGCGACAACTTCGCCATGACCGAGATGTCGATCAAAACACCAAAGGGAGGTGTTGCCTGCAAGGGTTTCACGCTCCAGAACGAAGATCCAGCCGATGGATCCTGGGAGGACGTCATGTCACCCAGCCAAGTCAACTTTGGAGACAATCTGGAGCTTGACCTCAAATCGGTCGCGACCTCCTCCTCTTCGTACCGCCTCAAGGGCTTTACTGCCTCGACGGACTACTGCACTTTGTCCTTCTCCGAGATGAGTGGTTTCCGCACCTCGGTCTCGACCGGCGCCGCCGTCATGACCTCGGGCGACGGCTCGACCTCGTCCGCGGGCGTGTTCACCGACGGCACGGACGTCTACCTGGCCAACGGTGACGGCACCGTCCAGCAGCTCCAGGGCGAGGGTGATAGGTGGCACAGCGAGTGCGCTCTCCGCGTGAGCACCGATGCGACTGTCGGAGCATTCGAGCGTCGCACCACCGCGTTCCAAATTGATGAGAAGGAGAGCAGAGAGATCTGCGCTGTCGCACCATCGTACGACCCGACGGACCCGGCGCAAGTCGGACTGGCGAGCGACGGTGTGGCTGTTTGGTTCATAAACGCTGATCACACGAAGAACATGGTTGGGTCTCCCACCGAGGGATGCTTGGACCGAGCAACTCGTGGTCTCGACGTCACTGCCTTCCCGAACAGGAAGACGGGATTCACTCTCGGCAAAGTGGACTCGGCGCGCGCCTGCTCCTCCGCCTCCTACGACGCACGAGTTGTCGTTCGCTTCCCGAACTTTGGTGGCTGCGTTCAGCCTCTGGAGAAGGTGCAGCTCCGTGTGTACGTTTTCGACGCCGGGTCGCCTCTCCAGATCTGTCCGATGGCCAGCGATCGATGGACGCGAACGACTCTGTCTTGGAATTTGGTCGAGCCGCTGCCCCAGGCGACGGCGGCCAAGTGCATGCCTGCTGAGAAGTTGGGCTTCAAGACTGGTGCGACTGGATGGCAAGTCATTGACGTGACCGAGTACGTGCGCAACGTGCAGAAGGGTGCTCCCAACACTGGTGTCGTCCTTCGCTCGGTCGGTGGTGACGGCGTGGGTTTCTTCACGGCCGAGTACGGCGACATGTCGATGCGACCGCAGTTGAATCTCATCTACCCGACGGTGTCAGGTTTGAAGTGGAAGATCGAGGGTGGCAACGTTGGTGGCGTGTTCGATCTCGACTCGTCGACCGGCCAGCTCAAGGTCGGTCGCGAGGGGATCTTGGACTACGAGGACATTGCAACGCAGTACTTCCAGATTGTCGTGTCGGCAACGGACGCCGAAGGAAACGTGAAGTTTGCCAACATGGGCATTACTACTGACGACGTCAACGAGAATCCTACTGCGGAGCAGCCGACGTTCCGCATTCCAGAGAACAGCGGTGTGCGCACGCTGATCGGACGACCAATTCAGATCAGCGATCCAGACTTTGCGTGGAAGCCGACTGGGCAGCTGACGTTCAAGCTCCACTCCGTCCAAGCCTCGAAAATTGACTACGTCAACGGCGAGACGCTGAAGGTTCCTTCCGGAATTTCAAAGGAGATGTTCCGCATGGACGCCAACACGGGACAGCTGAGTCTCGGTATGGCGTCGCTGAACAGAGAGGGCGACGTGAATCTGTATCACGTTATCATTGCCGTCCAGGACAAAGGCGTCCCGAAAAAGACGACGCTCGCCAGCGTTACCGTGCGAGTGGATGACGTCAACGAGCAGCCCGTTCTTCCAGATCAGAAGCGCTTCGTTCGCGAAAACTCTGCCGTCGACGCGTTTGTCGGCGCTCCGCTGACCGTGAACGATCCAGACATTGGACAGGGATACACGTTCACAATGGAGGCAAACGACTACTTCAAGATTGAGGCTTGCAGCGGACAGCTCCAAGTCAAGCTCACGCACTTCCCTTTGGGACATCGCCGCGCTGGAGAGTACATGCTGGACTACGAGGCGCCAGGTGCGAAGACGGGCATGACCTTCACCGTCTCCGTCCACGACAACGGAAGAAATCCCGACAAGCTCGGTGACACTGGCAAGGTCACCATTGCTCTGGAGGACACTCCCGAGGCACCACAGATCTTCACCTCGAACGTCTTTGCGACCGAGGGTGCAGTCCGCGGCGCCGCCATCGAGGGTGCCGTTGTCATGGGTCGCGACGTTGATTTCGGTCAGACTGCCACGCTGACGTACGCGATCACTCGTGGCAACGCCGGAGGATGTGGCGACGATACCCAGTGTCCCTTGTTCACCATTGACAAGAGCTCCGGGCAAATCTACGCTGGACATGCGGGTGCGCTTACGTACACAATCAAGACGTCGACCACGCGTGGCACGGCCACATTTGCTGGTGAGCCGTTCGCCTCTGCGCTCACGTCGATCTCTTTTGGTGATCTCAAGTGGTCGGGCGTCCTTGGCATGAACAGCAGAGACTCGAGATTCGTTGGTTACACTGGACCCTCTGACAGCTTCTTTGAGCTCCGAACGTGGGAGGAGGGTGCTGCCCCCAGCTTGAAAGACGGCCAGTGCAATCTCCAGCTTTCCGTTGGCACGCAGGCTTCCGTCTACTTGGATGGATTCTACACGACCGAGGAGGGTGCTTCGTCCGACGTCATCGACTACGAGACGACCAAGGCCTATTCTTTGACCGTCGCCGTCATCGACACCGACATGCTGACGACCGAGGCACAGATGCGAGTGACTGTCCGCGACGTCAGCGAGCCACCAACCGTCGCAAAGTCGCAGGGCGCCATCGTGGCCGAGGGTGCTGACAGCGGCTACAAGGTCGGTCCATCCGTGTCGGCAACATCCGACAGCGGCTCTGCTGCTGGTCTCACGTACAGCATCGTGGGAGGATCGGACGGACGATTTGCCATTGACGAGCAGACCGGACAAATTTCTGTCAGCGGCGACAACGACGTGGATATGCTGGACTCGATCGCTCCGACCGACATGTCGCAGAAGATTACGGAGATTAATGACATGGGTGCTGGAAGACCGTTCGTCAACTACAACGGCGCTAGATTCTCCGTTGAGAAGACTGGCGCCGGTGCCACTGACTCCAAGATCTTCTTTGGTGCCAAACCAGCGGCACAGGGCAAAATCTGGCGTCTCCGCCGCACTTTTGGTGTTGGTGAGTGGCAGGTGGCCCGACTCTCTTTCTACGAGTCGACCGACTGTGGCTCGAGCGAGATCGACACTGGACTGACGAACGTCGCCACCCGCGCAGACTTCCCGCTGGCGTTCACCAAGGGTGCCTTGAACGACGCCACGAACGCGTTTGATGGTCAGTACGGTACTCACGTTGCGTTCGCTGAAAAGACTACGCCAGCATCTCTTGGTATGGAGTGGGATCCATCTGGATCAAACCACGCCGTTGGCTCGATTCTCCTCCGTGCTCCAATTACCGACGGTGCCATGGAGCTGATGCTCGAAGTCTCTGACGACGGAATCCAGTACAAGACGGTGCGAACTCTGAGAGATTTAGGGCAAAGTCGATCGGCGACTGGCGCCTGCTACGCAGCAAGAACACTGGGCGACGATTTGATCACCTTGGACTCGATGGCTCTCACCGAGTCGAAGACTACCAAGGGTTGCGCCTCCGCTTTAGTGTACTACGCCGTCGACAAGATGTCCACGTACGCTGACGTCGCCAGTTGCGCCGGACCCGCGAGCAACACGGACACCTCCTCGGTCGGTGGTCAGGACTGTGCGAGTCTGACCGAGGGCAAGCCAGGATCCATGTACAAGTACTCGGCAGACTCGGGCACGTCCTTCACCATGACTCTGACACTGTCGTCCGCCTCTTCGATTGACTCGATTGAGACGTTCGTTGGCACGGACGACTTAATGGACACGGGCTTCTCGGGACTTACCGTGACTCTGAACGACAACACTGCCGTGGTGTACTCGTCCGTCATGATGTGGGGCCAGCCAAGCGTTGGCTCCAAGTATCAGGAGGTCGATTCGAACTTCCGCTGGGGTGAGTGGAACACGCATCGATTTGACAAAAAGTACGACTCGATTACGAAAGTGAAGCTGACATTCCAGCACGCCAAGCAGGCGGCCAAGCTCGGCTTCTCCATGCACCAGGTTCGCGTGAACCAGGTTCCAACTGAGAACGACGACTGGACTCTGGCGGGCACCATCACTCGTGGCAGTGGCGCCACCGCTCTCCGAACCGTTCCGTACGCTGTCAAGTGGCGGATCACTGACTTTGTGACGGACACTGGCGGCTCGAGCTGCGTTGCCAACCTTGAGGTTCGAGGACGTGACATTGGAAGTCGTCTCTCCGACTGCGTCAATCTCCACTGCGAGGCTGCCTTCCCAATGGGCTCGGCTGCCGCTGCCAGTGGATTCACCGACAGCTGCAGGACTGGTTGCCACTTGGCTGCCAAGTCGTGGTCGGAGGATGCTGCTGGAAAGGCGCTCACCTCGTGCAACGGCTTGGACGCAGATCTGCGCGATTCCTGCAGCGTTGGTCGCAAGAGATTCATCAAGGAGGACAACCTTTTCACTCCTCTTGACTACGAGTCCAGACCCAAGTACCCAGTCGTCGTCGAGGTCACCGGCGCAGGAGGCATGTCCTCGACTGGCATCTACACGATCTCGGTTGTGGACAAGTTTGAGAAGCCAGTCCTTGAGAACGGACATCGCTACGTCGAGGAGAACTCGGTTCGCGGTGATCGTGTTCCAGTCCCTGTCATGGCCAGTGACGTCGACAGCGCCTCCATCATGAAGTACACGATTCTCATGACTCGTGTTCTCGATGGTATGCTGCGAACTTGGTCCGAGGTGGAGGACAACGACTCGTTCGACATTGACAGCGCCACCGGACAGATCATGGTACGCATGGCAGATCTTGACTTTGAGAGTCGTCCGACCTACGAGCTTACTGTTCGCGCAGAGGACGGCGGTCGTCTCACTTCGCACGGACTGATCTATGTCAACGTGATCGACGTCAACGAGTCGCCTAAGATTCCTGACGAGAAGTCGACCGAGTGTCCTCCGGGATGGAAGATCTTTACCAACGATGAGCCGTTCTGCTGCTTGGTCGGTCCGTCCAAGCTCGGAGAGCACTGCGTCGGCAGCACGTATCTTGCTGCGCAGAACTGGATGTCTGAGGGCAACCACCAGGCCATCTGCGGCCTGTCGCAGGATACCAAGCTCAGAGCTGGATGGCCGCTGTGCGACGACTACTCTTCGTCGTTCGTGGAGGATCCAGAGACCGGCGCTATTGTTCTGGGCTCGTTCGTCAACGAGGGTGCCAGTGTTGGCGACGTTGTTGGCATTGTCAACGCGGATCCAGAAGATTACGAGACCGGTGTGTTTGATCGCAAGGTCAATTACCGTCTCGTCAGCGGAGATAATTTGGGTGAGTTTAAAGTCGTCACGACGGCTGTCTCCGGACACCACTCGGCGCTCACCGGCATGCTCGGTGCTGAGATCCAAGTCGCCCGGAACACGATTAACTGGGAGAAGCCGACGCGCTCCTACACCCTGCAGATCCAAGCGTGCGACACGGACAACAACTGCGACAATAAGGACTTTTTAGTTCGTGTCCGCGACGTCAACGAGGCGCCCACTTTCTCGTCGAACTTTGCTGGTGCCGTCCAAGACATTGCGCTCACAGGCATTCCAGTCGGCAAGCCGGTCGTCGCTTTCGACCAGGACTTCATGGAGCTCACCTACTCGGATCCTAACGGACTCCTTTGCTGCGGCGACACCAAGACGTGGCCGGGATCCATGTGGAAGCTCCAGTCTTTCCAGAAGGACCACTGCACGATGACGAGCGTCCGTTCTAAGTGCTCCAAGTCGCTGGAGGGCAACGACATTCAAGTGCGCAAGTTCCAGCATCTCAACACCGCCGTCAAGGGTGTTGCTGCTTGGGACAGCATCGATGGCAAGTACGAGCCCACCTCGGGCGTGGCTGGCGATCACCTGATGGCCGGATCCCCGTACACCTTCACTGAGAACAATCCAGCACTCTGCCTCGCCAAGTGCGACGAAGACGTCGCGAACTGCAAGGCGTGGGAGTACGAGACGGCAACAAAGAAGTGCAACCTGTTCTCTCTCGAGGGCAAGAGCGACGCAGCATCGAACGAGGCGTTCAACTCTGGTGTCAACCGTGCTCTCCCATTAGGCTCGCCGTTCACGGCTGGTTTGACTGGCACTCGCGCCGAGGCGTACGTCGAATTTGGTTTGAGCGACGACACGCTCTCGTTCACCGTCAACTCGCTGACCATGGAGACGCAGGAGGGTGGTGATGACTGCAACACCGTCCGTCTGGATCGCATGAAGTCCGACGGCTCGTTCGAGAACGTTGGAATTCTGTCGCTCCAGGACGGCCGTGGACTCTTGGAAGTGAGCGGTGCAACGGGCGCTGCCCAAGTGTGGCGCCTGTCAAACTTTGGTGGATCTGCCAGCGGATCATGTGATATCGACTCTGTTCAGCTGTCGATTCAAATGGACGACGAGTTCCAATTCGCACAGCTTGATCTTCCCTACGTCGACGCATCCGCTGCTGCTACCTGTAACGTGTGTCAGACTTGCTTCGCAAAGAATGGATGCCGCCGCTACTCGGACGCCCGCGTGTTCCGCTTCAAGGCGTGCACTGGAACGTCGGACGCATGCAACCGCGGTGTTGGCGTGGAGGACGTGGAGGGAGAAATGAGTTTCGCTGGCGAGCCATTCCAGTCGGACATTCTCTCCGTCATCTACGGCAAGTTCGAGTGGAGCGGAAAGATCGCCTACCGTTCGCAGGAGGCCATTACCACTGGTACTAACGGTGCCACTGCTCGCATGGACTGGCAGTGCTACTTGGATCGCTACGGCACTTCGAAGATTGCCAACACGTTCTACGACACGTCTTCCAAGACTTGGAAGCAGCAGAGAGACGAGGCAGGTGCTCTCCGCCACTGGAACACGATTGGTGACAAGAACGGTTGGTTGTGGGGATGCTTCACTGGCTACTACGACGAGACGTCGATGAATCGCATGGAGCCCGAGACTTTCGTCCTGACGTCCACGTCGACCGAAGGATGGAACGGTGAGTCCATGAAGACGAACCTTGCTCTGTCCATTCCATCTCTGGCCTCGGCGGAGAAGGGATTTGTGTACTTGACGACTTTCGAGGAGTCCACCATAGCTTCTCGTCCAAGAATCATTCCTCTTCCCATCGTTTACTCGATTACTGGCGGCAACACCGCTACTGCGGGTGTCGCAAATCCGTCCGTCCCGTTCACCATCAATTCCAACACGGGACAAGTGTCCGTTCGCAAGGGTATCAAGGCGGAGACTGGCGTCACTGGCCACCAGGCGCTGCTGTACACGATCAAGGACATGTACACTTTGGAGATAACGGCCACCGATCAGGGTGGACTGACTGCCACCGCATCGATGGCCGTCACCATTCTCCCAGGAAACTGGGCACCCAAGATCAACGACGCGAAGCGATCTGTCGACGAGAACGCGAAGGGTCGCAACATCGACGGAGTCATGCAGGCGACCGACGCCGACGTCACTACCGGATCGCAGAGACTCACGTACACCATTTCCGCCGGCGACTCGCAGGGATACTTCACCATCAATCCAACCAGTGGCCAAATCTCTACGACTGGCACGGCCAAGCTCAACTTTGAGACGCAGGACACGTACCAGCTCACAATCAAAGCGCAGGACAACGGCCCGGGCACCTTGTCGGACTCTTGCCTCGTCACTGTGACGATCAGAGACGTCAACGAGCAGCCTTGGCTGCCGGCGCACAAGCTCAGCGTCCTGGAGAACTCTCCCTCGAACTTGATTGGCAACGGTGGCTTCAGCAGCGGTCAGCCAGTTGAGAACGAGTATGGATCCTTCGACGGCAAGAACTCCGCTGGAAAGTGGATTGCGGACGAGGACACTGGATGTGACAAGATCAAGTGCGGGACGCGCACCATTCGTGGAGAGGCCAACGGACCACCACTCGCATCCTACTCTGGTTACGTCCTTGAGTTCGGAGCGCCAGACTACGAGGGTGGAACGCACCAGTTCGGACAGAAGCGCAAGGGTGAGTATGAGATCCACCAGGCGCCAGACGCCACCATGGGCAAGTCGGGTGAGTTCCGCGTTTGCGCATGGGCCAAGGTGTCTGCCGACTTTGATGGTGTACAGCAGCTCCTCCACGGTCGATTCTGGGACAACAAGCAGCAGGTTCTCGGTGTTACTACTGGCGGTTTCCCCTCCAAGCGTGATACATGGGAGCACGTCTGCGTCCAACAAGATTTCGGTGACAGCAAGGTCGACACGTTTGCAATCTACGTCGGTGCACCACTGGAGAACACCAAGGGCACCGTGCTGATGACTGAGATCTCGGTGAACCATGGCTTTGAGTTGGAGCCAGCGATTGTTGGCAGAGACGTCGATGCTGGTGACTCGTTGACATACTCGATCTTGGACACGAATCTGCCCGAGTTCTCGATCATCAAGGAGACGGGCGTCATTGTCGTCAACGGACCTCTGAACTACGAGAAGGAGGCCGTCTTCAACATTAACGTCGGCGTAACGGATTCGGCTGGTCTTGCGAACAGCGGCGTCGTCACCGTCTACATTCTGGACTCGAACGATCCACCGCAGATGGTCAACACGGCGAGAGTCGTCAGCGAGTCAGCGACTCAGGGTGTCGGCATCGGATCTCCAGTGGACGTGTACGACGAGGATCGTGGCGACACATTCTCGTTTGAGATTACTGGTGGCAATGGACCGCGCGACACTGGAGTTGACACCAGGGGTGTGATTTCTCAGTGGCTCCTGCTTGGTCCGTACGAGAACGATCGCTGCGGCGTCAACCCGACGTCGCAGATTGGTGGTTTGGAGCCGACTATCGAGCCGACCATTGGCGACGAGACCATTGGAAAAGTTTGGGAGAGATACTTGGACTCTGGCTCGGTCGACTCGAGATGCGCTGGTGGTGGATGCAGCGGAGGCAAGGGTGTGAATCTGGACTGTCACTACCATGGTGCGTCCGGACGCGCGGAGCTCTCGCTCGCGTACGGTTTCACTTACGTCATCAGTGACGCACGACGCACTGTCGAGCTCAAAGTCGGCAGCAGCGACGGATTCATTGCATGGTTGAATGGTGAGCAGGTGTGGGGAGGTGCGCGAGCGGATCAGTGCCGTTGCTACTCGATCTCGGACGAGCCATCCAAGGGACAGTTCACGGACAAGAAGATGGTGACCCTCGAGAAGGGTGTCAACACTCTTCTCATCAAGGTTGGTTGCAAGGACAAGGAAGGAACTTGGGGCTACGTCGTTGGTTTCGACGACCCAACTGGAATCACGACTTCGACCAGCCCAACCATCTCCAGCGCCAAGACGATCGAGTCACTCCCACCTTTCAAGATTGATAACTCTGGTCAGATATTTGTCAACAACCCGAGCTGGTTGAACTACGAGGAGCAGGATCAGTACACGCTCGACGTCCAGGTCAAGGACGCGGCGGGTCTCTCTGCTACCTCGCAAGTCACGATTCTTCTCCAGGACATAAACGAGAGACCGAGGTACTCACCCGGTGTCAAGTTCACAGTGCCTGAGAACAGCAAGTTCAAGACGGCCGTCGGTGCACCCGTGACCGCGTCTGACGAGGACGTTGGCCAGAGCTACGACTACGCTCTTGTCGGTGGTGGTGACAACTTTGACATCAACCCTTCGACCGGACAAATCTACGTTCTCAAGGGTGCCAAGCTCGACTACGAGGGACCGATCACGACGTTCCAAATGTTCGTGCAGTCCTCTGATGACGGCGTGCCAAAAATGAAGTCGATGGCGAGCGTCGAGGTCACTGTGACCGACGTCAACGAGTCGCCCTCGTTCAAGGAGGGCATCGTCGTTACCATTCCAGAGAACAGCGAGTCGCTCTCACCCGCTGGCACTCCAATCTCGAGCCACGTCAACGATCCAGACGCTGGCGCCACGTTCAAGTACTCCTCCACCAAGATCAATGTCGAGGTGCGCTCAGAGGCATGTGACGATCCGGGCAAAACCAGTGGCTGTGGTATCTCCACCATCGTCGTCGACGGAGAGCAGGTCTCGCGCAAGCAGCGCGGCCACAACGTCGTCATCATGGATGAGACCACTGGCAAAGTCCTGGAGTCCAAGGCGTTCGACACCTACGGCGACATGGCGGCCGGCGATGCCTTTGTCACCTACCTGGACAGCGTTGAGAACGGACGCGTCGTCGTCGTCGCGACGCAGGACTCGGCCGATCGGTACTCGAAAAATGCGGACGATGCCATGCGATCCATTGGTGCTGGACCCACCCAATCGGGACAGTTCCGCACCTCGCTTGCCATGGTGGGTCAGAAGGGAATCTTCGGACCTTCTAAGGAAGGAACTGCACAGCGCATTGTCATTTCGGGTGTCCCCACGTACGAGAACGGTGAGCGTCATCTCAACTACGTCTACCAAGGAGACGTGCTCTCTGAGACCAAGAACGTGGTGGACGTGAAGGAGGAGGATGAAGTCCAGTGCTTGAAAGACTACAGCGAGTTCCTGTGCGGCAAAACTCTGGGTTCTGATGGCTTGGAGCTCGGGGTGGAATCGGAAGAGCGCAAAATAATCAAGGGCTCCACGTGTGGCAAGATGTGTGAGAATGATCCAAGCTGCGTTGCTTGGGTGTTCCGCTACCAAAAGTGCAGCCTGAAGAGTAGCGTTACGCGCGAGCTCGAAGAGGAGGAGATCCACGGCTCCGTGTCCGGAAGATCACGCAAGATTATCGATGGAGCTCAATGTCTGGTTGCCGATGCTGGTGCCAGTGGTGTTGCAGGTATCAAGTTAGCTGACTGCGCAGAGACGGGTGACGCTGCCATCTACCAGCTGTGGTTCCAAGAGTTTGGCAAGCTGAAGAATGCCAAGACTGGACTTTGCGTTGACGTCGACATGTCGAAGGACGAGTTGAACAGCAAGAGGATTGAAAACGGTAAGAAGGTCGTCCAGCGCAACTGCGAGGAGACTCTCAGTGGACTGTGGGAGATTGACACCAAGACCGGACGTCTCATGAACACGTACTCCAAGAGTTCGTTTGGTGCCAAGCAGCCAATGTGTCTCGACGTCTCGAAGACAGTGGAGATTGACACGCCTTTCGGATCGCTGGCAAGCTCCCCCGACTGGCTCCAATCACCAAAAGCAACCGAGACGGAGACCGTGGTGAACGGAGACATGGTCGACGGCACGGCCATGGGCAACGAGCATGGTTCGCACACTGGATCGACAACCTGCTCTGCTGGCGCAACTGCCTGCGGAGATCGATCGATCACTGCTTTCTTGAATGACGATGCCACCTGCACGCCAGGTAATGCGCAAGCGGACAAGTGCCCTTGTCCAGCTGACGTTGCAGCTCGCAACGGTGGAAAGTGTGGTGTCCTCAAATTTGGCAGCCTTGCTGGACAGCGAGGTGAGTACGAAGTCCACAACAAGCCGGAGAGCCTGGGGTACGCTGGTATTTTCCGAGTCGGTGCCTGGGTCAAGTGCAGCGGTGACTGGGATGGAACGCGCCAAATTATTCACAGCCGCTTCTGGGGCGTCGACGGCAAGGAGCTTGGTTCTTTCGATGGACCTTGGAAGAAAATGAATCCAGAGTGCAGCGACTCCGAGGGAGCTTGGGAGTGGGTCTCGCAGGACTGGGACTCCAACGGAGTCGTTGTCGACAAGTACTCCGTCTACGTCGGCTACCCACTGCAGAACACGCAGGGTGAAGTTCTTGTTTCTGGTCTGTCCGTCGCGCCCGTCCGTTGGAACTCTCGCGGTGAGTCAATGGAGGTGATGTCTTCCATTGGCTACGTCGATAAATCACCATCCAGCGGCTCTAAACTGGACACGAGCAGCTACGCTCACGGCAGCAGCACGGTGGGTCTGATTAAGGACTGGCTTGTGCTCGGTGCCGTCAACCACGACAGAAATGCTGGCAACAACGGACTTTTCAGAAATGATCAAAATCGTTGCCTCAACAGAGTTGAGAACGCGGGCTCGTTGGACGAAGCCGCAAGAGATTTGCCACGCAAGGGAGACTGGAAGGAGGGTGATGAGGTCGACATCGACGACAACAAGTTCCAAACATCGGGTGCCTCCAAGTGGGTCAAGTACCGTGACATTGGCAATGCCAGGAGTGCCTGCGGAGGTTGCAACGGCGGAATTGGTGTCAACTTTGAGTGCCATTTCTGTGGTTCATCGAGCGCCGGAGGAAGATGCGACTACGTCAGTGCCTTTGCTCTGACTTACTTGTACAGCGACAAAGCCAGAACCGTGACTCTCCGGTATGGTGCCGACGATGGTATGTTTGCGTGGTTGAACGGTGAGAAGATCATCAATCAAAACTCGTGCCAGTGCTACGGAAGTAACCAGTGGCGAACCAACGTCAACTTGAAGGCAGGTGCCAATGCTCTCATGGTTCGCATCGGAGAGCGTGGCGGAAACTTTGGTTTCGTCATGCACGTCCAGACGGACGCAGCCGCTCTTTCGAGCAGCGCCATCTTTGCCTCGATCTCGCCTCCTGTTTCAGAGTACAACGTTGCGGCGCTGCACTACAACAAGGCCGGCGCATCAAAATGGTCATCGTACACCGTGTCCGCTCAAGTGGACACGCCTACTGGCCTGGGCAAAGGTGGATGGGTCGGTGTTCGCGCTCGCGTAAACGGCAACTGCCTTGACAAATCCGCGATCGCTCCTAATAACAAGTGCTCTTACATCGAGTTCCAGACCTCGCCACAGTTCAACCAGCATCGTTTGGTCCGCGTCGTGAACGGCGCGACGCATGTTCTCCACACCGTCGGCGCCTCACACAAGGACGGCGTTGTCACTCAGCTGGAGCTGACTGTCAAGGGATCTCTCATGGTTGCCACCGTTAACAGCAAACAAGTCATGTCCGTCTCTGATGCAAACTTGCGTTTCGGCGGTGCTCTGGATAAGGGTACCGTTGGCATGGTTGCGGTCGGTGCACGTGGCTCCAAGATCAGTGATCTGAAAGTTTCGTTCCTCCCTTCATCGCGCGAGAATCTCGCTCTCGGCAAGCCTACTGTTCAGTCCTCGACAGGATGGAGTGGACATTCTGGACGTGCTGTTGATGGCAACACGCAAAGCCACTACGGATACGGTTCGTGCACCCACACGCACAGAGGTTGTGGTCACGGTAACGGCCATCCGGGACCGTGGTGGCGCGTTGATCTTGGATCGACGCAGGATGTTGAGACGGTTGAAGTCTTCAACCGTGGCGACTGCTGCCAGTCCCGCCTTCACAACTACCGCATCGAAGTTGGTAACAACGCCTCTCCAGGCCAAAACCCCATTTGTGAGGGTGGAAAACGTCACCACTGGAAACACGGCATGCGATCGATCACGTGCAACAAAGCGGGAAGATACGTGTTCGTGCGCAAGATGGACACCGACTACCTGACGCTGTGCGAAGTCAAAGTGTGGGGACAAAACAATGCTGGACTTCCAATGTCGCGCTACGCCGAAACGCTGGCTGTGGAGCCCTGCAATGACAAGTCTCTGGTTGCCAAGGCCGATACCGACAACGAGGCCAAGCTTTTCGAAGGCAAGGACTGCGCTTCCGCCACCGGTGAGTACGAGGAGGGACAAGTCGTGGAGATCGCAGACAAGTGCTGCTCGGGCACGTGTGATTTCCAGGATACCTCCATTGCTCAGCGCGCCGCTCGCGACGAGAAGGCGTGCGCCAGTGCGAAGGGAAGATGGGTTCTTGGTTATACCAAGCTCGACCGATACGAGACTCCTCTGAAGGTCAACCAAGTCGTTGGCTCTGTTCTTGTGCCACCGGGCAAAGCTCTGGAGATTCGTGGCCAACCAACAGTGTCGTTGGCGGAGGTCTGGGAGGATCACATGAAATCTACTGCCAACTGGGAGGTGGACGGCGACGTCCGCCCTCTCAACGGCGAAGTGGTTGGTCGTGGTAAGAACTCGATCATTACCTCGAAGAAATCTTTCTCTGCTCCTCTGGCAGTCGAAGTCACGATGAAACAAATGCAGGACGTTCAAATGTCGGACATTGCAGAGTTGGAGGAGCTCGTCATGTACGTGTCGCCGTCCAAATCTTCCAAGGGCTTCGCACTGGACTCTGGCATTGTCTGCAAGCCAGGAGAGGCGTGCAACTACAACGACCCACTGAAGCCCGCCGGACTGGAGGGTCTTGAGGACGCCATCGAGAGTGCTGCTGGCACTGCCACGAAGTTCGTGCCACGCACTTGCCAGGACATTAAGACGATGTTCGGACGCAAGGCACGACCAGAGTACCGCGACCGATGCTGTATGGGCACCGAGTCGGCACCGGACTGCGACATCTCGTCTTCAACTCCCTCGACTCGCGCTGTTTCTGACAAAGATGCATGTGACGAGGCCAGTGGAATCTGGTTCCCAGGCTACACTGGATCTTGCTGCGCTCGCGTCGGTGACGACGCCAAGTGCACTTCCAGAGACACGACGGACGACCAGAAGAACGCGCTGACTGAGACTGCCTGCGCGACGGCCAGTGGCAAGTGGTCGCCAGATCCAAACACTGGCGAGTACGAGATTGATCCGCTCCAGAGCGGTACCAGCTACAAGGTCCGTTGCGACTTTGACAGTGAGAACGGTCCTTGGACTGTGATCCAGCGTCGTTTCGACGGCACTGACTTTGAGAAGACCATGGCAGAGTACGAAGCAGGATTTGGTGACAGGAAATCAGCCACGGGATCCTTCTGGATCGGTCTGGAGGCAATGCACGCGTTGACGAAGGAGCATCCGATGGAGCTGGTGATTGACATGTGCAAGCCAAACGGTGGTGCATGCTCCACTACTACCTACTCGGAGTTCCAGATTGGTGCCAAGGCGTCGTCTGGCTGCGTGGGAGGACATCCCAACTGCGCTTGGAAAATGAGTGTCGACAAGTGGTTGGGAGGAGGAGCTGGGAACTCGTTGTGGTACCACAACAACCGCCCGTTCACTACCAAGGACCAGGACAACGATCAATGGGGATCCAACTGTGCGACTCGTTTCCGCGGTGCTTGGTGGTACGGACGCTGCCACCACAGCAACCTCAACGGTGTGTACGATTTGCAGCCGGGTGACAGAGGCACTGTGTACGGAAGAGGATCACAGTGGTATCACTACCATGGCCACTACAACAGTGTGGTCAACATCCAGATGCGTCTCCGACACACTGGTGGCTCCGTGGGCAAGTTTGTCCTTGGTGCTCACACTTCTCTTTCGATGACGGACGAGGGTGCCGTTGCTTGGGGTTGCTTTGGTGACAGCAGCAGGGACTGCGGAATTCGCACTGCGTCGACCGCGACTGCCGTCGTGGACGGTGCGGATTCTTTCACCGTCATGGGATGGATTCACAAGAGATCGAACATTCCAAGCAATGAATGGTGGCACCTGTTCACGGATGGAGCGTCTGGTGATCTCCTGACGATTCGTGGCGTTCACAGTGGTGCGTTCCAGGCCACCATGAACAGCAACATTGGCGGAAGATTTGTATCGGGTGGTGGAACGACACTCAATGGTCCGAGCGGAATGCAGAGATTCAACGATCTCAGCAACGGATGGCACTCGCTCACCATGCGATACAACAAGGACGCAAAGAAGCTGGCCCTTTTCGTCGACGGCAAAAAAGGCACGGAGTGGACCAACACTGTGCTCGACAAGGCCTACAAAATGCGCAACTTCTTTGGATGGGGAACAAGCTCGACCTCGTACAAGTACAAGGGTTGGTTCGGTGATATCTTAGTTCATCGCGTTGCTCTCGACGATACCGACGTGTTGAACAATCATTTGGTGACGGGAGCAGCCATGTTGAGTGGTGGCAAGCGTCCCATTCACATTCGTGCCTTTGCTGACAGCAAGACTAAGCCACAGTCTGGTTTCTCTGTCGGACCTGGTTGGTTCACCAGCACCAAGATTAATTTCAAAACAACGAAGATTCACTCGACTCCGTCGTGGAAGACAGGCGGTGGTTTCGACGACTACGGCGTTCCCGACTCGTGGATGGTGCTCGGTCCATTCAGCAATGGTGGCTCGTGCTCCATGGCAGGCAGCCAGCCCAACCCTTTGGCACCAAGCGGTGCCACTCTCAGTGCAACCGTGCCAAGACCAGAGGATGTTGAGAAGGTCAGCGGACAAAAGTGGAGTCTGTACAAGTACAACTTTGTCGCCAACATGGTGTCCGAGTGTGACACATGCAACGGAAACCGTGGAATCGATCTTGACTGTCACTGGGGTGGTGCCAGCGAGGGTGATCGCATGGGATACGCCATCACATACGTCTTCGCAGACGTTCGCCGGGTGACAAACGTTCGCTTTGGCGGCAACTCCTACAAAGTTTGGTTGAACGGCGTTGAGGTCGTGGACAACTCGAACACTTGCGCGACGGCCGGCGTCTGCTACGGTGCGGAGAGCGAAGTCAAGTCGCTGACGTTCGAGGCTGGACGCAACACTCTGGTCGTGCAGACTGGACAGTCTGGCGTTGCTAGTCCAGCTTTGTCCTTTTTGATCAAGCTCGATACGCGCACCGGACTTCGCGCTTCTGCTCATCCAGGTTTCGATCGCACCACGCCGGGAGTCGCCGTCGTTTCTCAGGCAAGCCCAAAGACGACTACATGGACTCAGGCCAGAGACACATGCCAAGCCAAGGGACAGACGCTCTGCCGACGCTCTGACGTCTGTCCGGACGGAAAGTTGACGACGCCGGTCGGTGGTGTGCGCGACGAGGACGTCTGGATCGCAACCTCTGGTTCTCACAACGAGTGGACTTCCGTTGGCAATTACGACACGCCAAATCGTCTTTGCCGCACGCACGAGGATTCGCTTGGAGCGCAGCCAGGATGGAGCCAGTCGACCAGCTCCTACAACTTCCGCAAGGAGGTCGTCTGCTGCGCGACAAAGGACCAGGCTTCACCCGCTGCCGCCACGACTGTCACCGTCGAAAGTTTCCCAATGCCAAAAGGCACGACCTGGACGAACGCGCAGAAGATCTGCACGAACAATCGCCAGCTTCTTTGCTCCAACAAGGAGGTCTGCCCTGATGGTCCCAAAACAACGCCAGTTTGGGGAAAGATTAAGACGGCCGGCGAGGCACCAACGCAAGAAAAGTTCATGCGTGGATCTGATGTTTGGGTAGCAACTCGCGGCACGACGAACGAGTGGACGTCTGTCGGGAACTACGATCCAAGCCACCGTCTGTGCCGCACGCACGAGGACTCGCTGGGAGCGCAGCCCGGATGGGGCCAGGGTACTGGCAACTACAATTTCCGCCAGGAAGTTCTTTGCTGCTCTCCTCGGGCTCCCGTTGCTAAGACTGTTGAGGAGGAGCCGCAGGAGCCACGCGAAACTTTGTTCTCTTGGGACGCCTGCGAATCGGTCGACGAGCAGCGTGCCGAGTGTGCTGCTATGTTTTTGGAGGTTGAGACTAGTCCTCAGCCTCTTGGAGAGGGTTACTGCGAACTTGGCGAGCACTTCTTGGACGAGGTTACAAAAATCAGAAACCAAGTCCAGTGCAAAAATGACGGGGTCACCAAGCGCAGCGACATTGGTTACAACTACGACATTGAATTTACGCTGGATGAGGCAGTCACTATGGAGTTTCGCTTTGGTGTGGACTTTGGCTACGGTGGCGCTGTCTCGCTCGATGGTGAGATTGCTCGATCCAACTACGGCAACTTGTGGTGGGGTGCATCTGACATGAACAGGGCTTCTCACATCTCCATTAAACCAACACTGCTGCAGGCCGGAACTCACAAGCTGGTTGTTGCTGGAGGCGAGGGTTGCTGCGATGGTGATCAAACGTTCCAGTACAAGGTTGGTGAGCACGGTGACTGGAGAAGCTTCAACGCCAAGTCACTGGGTGCCAACAATCTTCTTGGTTTCGACGACGGTAGTGGTGGTGAGATGAGAGCCAAATTAGAAGCAATTGCCGATCCAACGAAGATCGACGAGTTCTCGACATGGCGCATTGAAATTTCCGAGGACGGCAGAGTCGTCAACTACCTGAACGGAGCGGAGTTCCGCCAGTACCATGATTCAAGATCGATCAAACTGAACAAGGGTAAGATCTCGATTGGTTTGTCCGACGCTGTCTGGGCCGTCAGCCGAGTTAAAGTCACCGAGTTTGCTAGCGAAGCAGACCTGCTGGGTGTGTCGTCCACGGCGACCGAGCTCCAGAGTCATCGCAACGCCAAGGATTCGGGCACGTTCACCTGCTTCAACATTGAGAAGGAGACGCTCAAGGCTGGCATTGGTTTCTTCCGCACCTACAACATTGATGTTGCGCGTCCGAGCGTTGCAGCTTTGAAAGAGATGGCGTACGTCCAGTCGGATGCCGACGGAGGTAACAAGGCATTCGGCAAGCTTGGTCCAGTCACCAAGATGCCAATCACCGGCGGAAGTTCTCTGGGACTGCTTCGTTTCGACGTCAACGCGGCGCTTGATTTGGAGGAGGACATCGTGGCGTCCGCGCACATCACGCTGACGAAATCAACCAACGACAACTCTGGTGACATTAAAATTCGCGTGGTGGACTGCAAGTGGTTGTGGACACAGGTGACGTATAACGGCCGACCGACCAAGCAGTCTGACATCAGTAGTGCCGGAGATGCAGAGGGTGTTGTTCTTGGTTCCTTCTTTGTTCCAAAGGCGAAAGATTTGAAGATCAAGATTCCTCTCGATGGTGCCGTTCTCCAGAGCTCCTTGGATGCAAACAACTTGGACGGATCATTGTGTCTCTCCATCACGTCCTCGGACGAAGATGTCAACGAAATGATGCTTTCCGAACCGGTGCTGACCTTGAAGAGTCGACAGACTGATGGATCTTGTGGACCACCCGCTTGGATCACACAAAAAGTTGCGCCAAGAAGAGAGGGACCATCGACGATTGATATTCTCATGCCGGTCGAGACCAACGGTGCTGACTTCCTGATTGATCCAATTACGGCACAAATTAAACTTCTCGGTGCTGACTTGAACTTTGAGGTTCAGAACTCCTACACGTTCAACATTTTCGTGGAAGACAACGGAAGTCCACCTCTGAGCGCTTTGACAGAGATTACTGTTCTCGTCATGGACGTCAACGAGCAGCCGTCGATTCCAGACGCAGTCCTCTCGGTGGAGGAGAACGCCATCAAGTACACGCCCGTGTCTGCTCGTCTCAAGGCGACGGATCCTGATTTGGATCAGCGCTTGAGCTTCACTCTTGTGAACCACGTCACGGAGGTGTTCCGAATTGAGGCGTGCAACGGTGAGATAACTGTGAACAAAGCTGAGCTCGACTACGAGAGTACCAGTGTGTACTACTTGACTGCCAAGGTCACCGACTCTGGCGTCACTGGAACTGATCTTCTCAGCGACACGGCGACCGTTACGATTCAAATTCTTGACATCAACGAGGCGCCAGAGATTGCAGGTGGCATGTCGGCGACAGTTTCAGAGAACACACGTCTCGGCACCGTCGTTGGTCAACCAGTCAACCTTCGTACCCGAGATCAAGATGCTGGGCACTACAAGGGTCTTCGCTACTCGATCGCGGATGGCAACACTCTGGGCTTCTTTGCCATTGACAAGCTCGACGGTTTGATTACCGTCGTTAACAAGATCAACTACGAGGCCATGCAAGAGTACACGGTCCTTCCCAAGCCGCAGCCAATCTGCGCCACCTCAATGGAGCCACCGGCACCCAAGGAGGTCAACGGATTAGTCCGCGCCACGACGGGTGAAGACTACCGCCTTCCTTCCGGCGAGGAGATGGAGTGCGTTGCTGGCGCCGAGCGCTCGGCAAGTCACAGCTCCACCTCCTCCTTTTCCACCTGCCCCAGCGGCTACAGCGCCTTTGGTCTCCGCCAGTTGCGCGCCGTTGGACTTCGCAGAGGTGAGGAGATTCGCGAGCAGATCTGTGATGAGCGCGGCTGCAGTGTCACTTGCCCGAAGTCGACCAACTCGCGTGCCACGTGCTACATCAGCGCTCAGTGCTGCCGCTCCAAGGTCACGAAGAAGATGCCCACTTGCACTGCCGGTGTCGAAGTCAAAACACCGTCCCACAGCCAGTGGTCGGCTCGCTCCGTCTGCGACGGTGGCTCCACGCCTGTTGGACTCTCCAAGCTGTCCATCGTTCCAAACGGACTCGCACGATTTGAAGTGATCCATGTTGGCGGTGGCTGCAAGAACGCCGGGCCGGAGATTGCCAGCGGCGTCACTGTCGGAGAGTGCGCGACCAAGTGTGATCAGACCGGCGGCTGCTCGTACTTTTCGTACGATCCAGTCGCGCGAATCTGCCGCAGAGAGACGACGCGTGGACCGCAGTGCCAGTTCCCAGAGTCTGGTTCCGCACCGAACGGCTTTGCAGACAACACCTTCACTTTCTACAAGGTCTTGCCTACCATGGACGGAAATCAGGCTGGACTGGAGGAGCTCGAGTGCAACGATGACGGCTGCCGTATCCGATGCCGCGGTGCCGTGTGCGCTGCCAGCTCTCTGTGCTGCACCATTCCTGACCAGAAGCCAATGATCTGCGAGAACAACTTTGAGCCTGCTGCTCCTTCTCAGACTGGGCAGATGGAGAGCGGCAACACCGGCGGCACTTGCCCGGCGGGATGGCAGGCGGCTGGCATGGGCGCCTTTGACATTGGCACCTCGCTCCCCGAGCTCAATCGTCGCACAGCGCAGTCGATGGGTCTCCAGGGTGCGAGCATGATTCCAAGGAGCCAGCTCCTCCTCCCTATCGGTGGCGTCGGCGACTGCAAGAGCTCCGACATTAATCTTGGTAAGTACTCCTCGCTGGAGAGATGCATGCTTGCTTGCCACTCCACACCGGGATGCAAGTACTTCTCCTACGGCCACAGCGGCAGCGACGTGGGCCAGTGCAAGCAGGAGCTCACGAGCTCCGGCGACTGCCCCGAGGGAATTGATGCCGCGAAGGGCGGGTACAAGTTCCACAAGGTGGCCCTCGTTCCCGGTGTCATCGACGACGTCGTCACGACCGAGCGCACGACCACCAAGTACGTCTCCGCAAATCTCGGCAACGGCGCGACAGACGTCTACGAGACTAACGGTGTCACCGTCTCTCTGTGGATGCGCATCGCAGCTGGATCCACCAAGCAGGCGATCATGTCGTGGCAGAGCGGTGCCGTCAAGGACGCGCTTAGTCTCGTGGTGGACAACACTGGTCGCATCGCAACGTACGTGGGTGGCAAGACATCGCTGTCGACGACGGCGACCGGCAGCGGCAAGGTTGCGCACACGCAGCGCGTCAACGACGGAAACTGGCATCACCTTTGTCTGGCCTACAAGAAGGACACGCAGTCCGCGCTTTACGTGGACGGCAAGAGAGAGGTCGAGTTTTACTCTGACTACACCATGTCCAACACGGGCGCCGTCGTCCTTGGACAGCGTCAGAATGGTCTGAACAACGTTGGCCAGCCGGGAGCTTCGTTCGATTCCGAGGAGTCTTTCGTCGGCACAATCAGCGAGGCCAAGGTGTACTCTTCTTTCTTCGACGCAGACCAGTGCGAGGTCGCTGCCATGTCCGGACAGAACCCGACGACTGACGCCGCCGTTGCCATTGCACCCACAGTTGACTGGCTCCAGCAAGGCACGGGCAACAGGTTCGAGGCAGCCGGCAACATCCGCGTTGTCTCTCCGTCCAAGTCGCCTGCGTTCATTCCGCGCGAAAGCTCTGCCGCTGGTGCAGCTCTGACAAACCAGCTCTACAGCGGTGACGACTTCAAGGTCGGCGGACAGACTGGTTTCTGGCACCACAACTCACGAGGTGGATCGCATCTGATCACCGAGTGGCTGGTGCTCGGTGCCGTGGACAACACGGTGGAGATGAGCAAGTTCCAGAACTCGGGCAACGGCTGCGGTGGCAACTGCGGCGTCAAGGCTGACGACAACAACATGTGCAAGGAGAACAGCAACTGCTTCTCTGACGACAAGAAGAAGACGTTCTGGCGCGCCGGCGACAGCTTCCACAGCGGTGACCCGACGCAGCCCGAGCTGACATGGTCCGAGTACAAGGACAATGGTGTCGCCATGTCGAGCTGCGGTGGATGCAACGGTGGTTACGGAGTCAATCTCGACTGCCACTTCACTGGAGGTCACTCTGCGAGCAACGTCTACGCGTACGCCATGACCTACGTCTTCTCCGACGCCGACAAGGTGGTCCAGCTCAACGGCGGTTCTGACGACGGATACAAGGTTTGGGTGATTGACGGCAACAACAACGTGCAGGACGTCAGTGGAAACGGACAGCGATGCCAGTGCCGCTGCTACGCAACGAGACAGGAGACATGGAACGTGCAGCTCCGTGCTGGATGGAATCGAATTCTGGTCAAGACTGGCGAGAGAGGTGGTGCCTGGGGCTTCGTCATTGGACTCAGCGACATTAAGGGGTTGTACGCGACAGTGAATCCGGCCAGGCAGTCGGAGGCTGCCGTGACGCCGCGCTGCTGCCGCTCTGGTGGTGCCATGGCGTCGGCGTCGGCCGTGACGCTCGAGAAGGCAAACCCCTTCCACATGTCGATTCCAGGTGGCAGGACCTTTGAGGACTCGTTCGCCACTGGACTCGACTCGACGAAGTGGACCTGGTCGAGTCGTGTGTCTTCGCAGAACGGTCTCGTCACGGTCCCGAGCGGGCAGTGGCTGTCTTCTCGACAGACCTTTGATCGTCGCCAGGGCGGTGTGCGCGTCTCGTTCCGTGCTCGTCAAAAGTCAACGGACCGCCGTCACGACGAGTGTCTGATGTTCCGCTTTGGTGGGGACAACCATCGCTCGCGTCACAGCGGCTACCACTTTGGACCTGGATGGTGGAGCAATCGCATGAGTCTGAATCGCGGCTACAGTCACGGCGGCAATCCAACTGGATGGCCGACACACACCAAGTACATTCATCAGAAGAACTTCCAAAGAGACTGGCACACGTACACCGTCGAGGTCCATCAGAGCGGCCTTGTCCAGCTGTTTGTCGATGGACAGCTGAACCAGGGCTTCACTGACAACCGCTGGGTCGTCGGTACCGTTGGAGTGGCACCGTCGTGCCGCGACATTGAGATCTCCGACATCAAGGTTGGTCTCCCATCGGCGGCCGGAAAGAATCTTGCTCTCGGCAAGGAGGCGATCCAAATGAACGAGGGATGGAGTGGTGCAGCAAAGAGAGCCGTAGACGGCAACCCGAACGGCAACTACGGTCACGGCTCGTGCACGCACACGCATCGCTCCAAGGTGGCTGGACAGTTCCCGTGGTGGCGTGTTGATTTGGGAGAGGACGACGTGCCGGTCAGCAACGTCAAGCTCTCGAATCGCGACTGCTCCGTCGGCTGCGCCAAGCGTCTCCGCAAGTTCAACATTCGTGTTGGCAACACCGATGCTCCGGCAAGCGCGGACAATACCTTGTGCATGGACAACACCGCCTACCCGGACGCGGACGGCAATCACTATGAGCTCGGTGTCGCGCCGGGACAGACGATCAACATCGAGTGCTCCAGAACGCTGTACGGAAGGTTCGTGTACGTCCAGATCATGGTGGAGGACTACTTGACTTTGTGCGAGGTCGGTGTGTACGGACCCGAGGGCAACCAGGTGGAGAACAACGACATGGAGAGCACGGGTGAGCTGGACGTTGCAAAGTGGGTCGGAGGTGGCGACGAGCCAAAGGTCGCGTTCTCTCTCGGTGCACCTGCCAACGGCTTCAGCAATCGGTACCTGGTTGGATCGGGCAAGAGCTCGTTCACTCTGACGCAGAGTCGACTCGTCAGGAGAGACACCAAGTACAAGCTGACGATTCGTTACAGATCATCTGGACCAATTCTTTCCAACCATCCGGCCTACTCGTTCATCATTCCCGCCAACAAGAAGCCTTCGTCCACGATTGGCACTGCTTTCTTCGAGGCCACGGCCAATGCACCACTCAGCGTCATCGTCAGCGGCCTCGGCTCGTTCCTGGAGATCGACGACATCCAGCTTGACGTCGTCAACTTCATCAACCGAGCGTTCATCGACATCTCCATGCCGGACTCTTCGAGTCTTGCAATCATGGGAGTTCGTCTGTCGGACGTGTCTGGCAAGCCGTCGTGCGGTGATTTGACGCTGTCTTCCGTCTCCGGACGCGGTGGCGACTACACTGCCGTTGCGCTGATCCAGTCGAACACGGAGGCGCCAGTCTCCGTTCGTGGTGGTGCCAGCAAGAGCTGGAGACTGTACGGCATGCCGACGCAGACTGCCGAGTGCTCAGTCGCCGTCGACGTGCTGACTCGTCTCGCGGATCCAGAGCAGCAGCAGTGCCTCGACGTGTGTGAGGCACCATCGCAGACCAAGTTCACCAAGATCGCATGCCGCATTGGCTGCGAGATCGCGGCGTTCGGCACATCCTCCGAGTCCAGCAACGGCCTGTTCGACGTCACTGAATGCGAGGCGCTCCCAGGATCTTTCTACTCGAGCAACAGGGTCGATCCAGGATTCGAGCTCGAGGATCTGGTCGGCTCCTGCGTGCAGGCAACTCGCTCCTACTCGTACTCCAAGGTCATCGAGTGCCCGGAGGACATGACGATCGAGTCGATCGAGTTCGCCTCCTACGGCAACCCGTCCGGATCGTGCGCCAGCACCACCGAGTCGTTCCAGTACGGATCGTGCCACGCCGACGAGTCCAAGTCTGTCGTCGAGGCCTCGTGCGTTGGAAAGCAGCAGTGCACCATCGTCGCTACCAACGAGGCGTTTGGTGGTGATCCTTGCCAGGGCACGCGCAAGAGGCTGGCGGTCGAAGCCAACTGCGTCCTCATGTCGGCCGGTCTGTCGAAGCGCGTTCCTTTCCGCCTGACCGTCCGTGCCAAGGACGAGGGTGGTCTCTTCTCCGAGTCGCGCGTTCTCGTCAACGTGGCCGACGTCAACGAGGCGCCCGTCATTCGTGACTCCGAGGCAGAGCTGCTGGAGAACGTCCAGACCGGAACGCTGGTGGGCACTCCAATGGAGGTGACCGACGAGGACTCGGACGGAATTACGTTCAGTGTGGTGGGCGGCACGGGCGCCAGCCTGTTTCGCGTGGATCGCAACAGCGGACAGATCTTGGCGTTCTTGAAGAAGGACACGATCCTCAACTTTGAGACGAACACCGTGTACACAGTCACTGTCCGCGCCACTGACGACAGCAAGCTCGGAAGCCTGTACACCGACGCCACCATGACGATCTCGCTCCAGGACGCCAACGAGGCGCCTGCCATGAGATCGAACGCTTTCGTCGTCAACGAGGCGATTCAGGTTGGATCCGAGGTCGGCACGATGGTCGCTACCGACATCGATGCTGGTGACGTGCTGACATACCGCATCACCGCCGGCAACGAGGATCGCGCGTTCAACATCGAGTTCAAGACTGGCGTTCTCCGAGTGACCGAGGTGCTCGACTTTGAGACGGCGATGATGTACACTCTTTCGATTCGCGTGACGGATAAGGGTGCTAACACTGCCGACGCCAAGTGCGAGATTCGCGTGACCAACGTCAACGAGCCTCCGTACTTTGTCGAGGGCAACGACTACACGAGAAATTTGGACGAGATCGAGTACGTCCAGGAGCCGAGAGACGACAAGGTGTTCTGCGTCGCTCCTTACGACTCGAGCGCTGCGACGACGGCCGCGTGCGTCCAGGAGTACACGATCGCCAAGCGCGTGGTGTCTGGTGGATCCATCACGGCCAAGGATCCGGACGCTGGCGACATGCCTGCTCTCAAGTACAGCCTCGACGACGTGCGTGGCACTGGAAAGGATCTCTTTGAGATTGACGAGACAACAGGCGCCATCACCACGATCAACTCGGACAGCAAGGACAGCTTCGACTACGAGGTCCAACCGAACGAGTACGACGTGTGGGTGATTGCGACCGATCCAAAGGGTCTTACCGACTCGGTCCAAGTCTGGATTCGCATCGACGACATCAACGAGAAGCCACGCCTCACGACGACTGGATTCGGCGTGGCGGAGAACTTTGTCACTGGCATGTTTGTCGGGCAGCTCTCCTCAACGGACGCCGACTTGTACGGAAGCCAGACCATGTCGTACGAGCTGACCACCGGCAACACTTGCCGCAACCACACGCAGACCGCAGCGCGCGAGCAGGCGCTCGTCGATCGTGTGCCAGGAGATAGCACGCCGCTGGAGACGGATCCGGAGGGAGGCACGTGGAAGTCGGCGGAGGGTCGCGAACGCTGCGCTGCCGGCAGCGGAGGGCAGTTCCGCCTGACGCCGTCGGGTGCTCTGTACGTCAACAAGGACCACCAGACGGAGACGAATCTGAACCTGTTCCTGGAGAGATACGAGACGTACGTGCTCGGCATCAAGGTGACGGACGACGGGAGCAACGACGGCAACAGGCAGTCGTACACTTCCACCATCACCATCCAGGTCTGGCCGGCCAACAAGCCACCTGTCGTCCACACTAAGTCGATCAACTTCCCTGAGACGACGCTGCACACGCCTGTGCAGGGACGCGCCGTTGGAAATCCAGTCCAGGCCGAGGACAAGGACGGTGACAACCTGGTCTTCTCCATTATTAGCGGCAACGGCGGCACCAACAAGGGAGACGCCTTCCGCATCGACTCCAAGACTGGACAGATTTACGTTGCCAACCACGAGGCGCTCGACAACGAGAGGAGGCAGCGCTGGGATCTCCGCGTCCAAGTCCAGGACGACGGCAAGGGTGAGCTCGTCGACGTCGCCACTGTCACCGTCATGCTGTACGATGTCAACGAGCATCCGATCGTTCCGGAGCAGCAGCGCACGCTGAGTGAGAACTCACTTGTCGACACAAACGTCGGCGAGGCGATTCATGCTTCCGACGTCGATGCTGGCAAGTGGGGTGTTCTCCAGTACATGATCGTGGGTGGAAACTCCGAGGGACTGTTCAAGATCAACGACAAGAACGGGCAGCTGACTGTGGCCAGCGAGGGACTTGACTTTGAGAGAGAGAGCCAGTACGCGCTGACCGTGCGCGTCGTCGACACTCAGGGAAGTGGACTCAGCGACGAGGCGAGAGTCACTGTCACCGTGGTCGACGTCAACGATCCACCAAGGGTGGAGTCGGGCACGTCGCCGCGCACGATCTACGAGAACAGCAAGCCAGGATCACTCGTCGGCATTGCCGTCGACGCTTCGGACCAGGACGCGAGAGACAGTCTCACCTACACGATCACGGGCGCCAACTGCTGGAAGCACACGGTCGCCTCGGGATCGATTGCAGGCGCCAACTTCTTTGTCCCGGCGCTCGACAGGAACGCTGACGGCGATGTCGAGGTGTCTCTGCTAGTCAAGAGCACGAGAGGAGACGTGGTGGTGGATCTTGCCGGCGGCGACGGTGGATCCGACGGCGTCGACGCGGGCAACAAGTACCGCGTCGTACTCCACGAGAGCGGTGTTGCTGGCATCCGTGCGACGCGCGTCAGCAACGGCATCGAGCACTCAATGCCGTGCTCCAACTCCGACGGCAAATTCTTGTCGTCAGTCGGATCCTCGGACTTCAGTGGAATCACCATCGTGGCGAGAGGAAAGGAGGGAACTCTCGAGATCGAGTCGAGCAACGGCGTCGCCAAAGCGACGTGCGGACCCGTCCGCACGGCCGGCGCACCGCAGTGGCTCGGCTGTTACCAGGACAACGGCGCGCGCGACTTCTGTTGCGGACCAAAGAAGTACGGCTACACTTCGGACACTTGCGCGACCGCCTGCGCTGGCTTCAAGTACTTTGCTCTCCAGGACAACGGATGGTGCACGTGCGACAACGACTACTCGACGCCTTCCCAGACGTACCCAAAGCGCTCCGACACCGAGTGCAACAAGGGTGGCAAGCGAATGGGAGGAGCGTGGCGCAACTCCGTCTACCAGCAGACAACCGCCGTCTCCACTCTCGTTCCGTCCGCCGTCGGCGTCGCTTCGATTGGCGGAAGTCCCAACCAGTTCGAGTCCGTCTGCTTCAAGACGACTCTCCCGTCTGCGCGCACGTCCGGATCCGATCCGATCTCGTCGCCTTCGGACGCCGCCTCGATCTTCAAGATCGACTCGGAGACCGGACAGATCACCCTCACCGAGGAGACCAAGGCCGCCGTTCTCGACTACGAGTCCGTCGCATCCTTCTCTCTCGAGGTCACCGTCTCTGACGACGGAAGTCCAAGGAGAGAGACGAAGACGACCGTTGCCGTTCAGATTCTCAACGAGTTTGAGGCACCGATCATTACAAGCACGCCTTGCAAGGGCTTCCGCTCGTGCCTGCGCGTCGTGGAGAACTCGCCCATTGCTACAAAAGTGGGTGCCGCTCTCCAGGCCAAGGATCAAGATCTTGGGCACTTGGTTCCTTCCGGATCCAAGAGGACCGACGTTGTGACGCACGGACCTCTCAAGTGGTCGATCACGGGTGGAAACTGGGGCAATCGATTCACAATCAACGAGGGAACGGGACAGATCTCAGTGGCGCTCGCGGTGGACGTCGACGACGGATCATCCATGCTCAACCACGAGTCGAACTACGTCGAGATCGATGGCAAGACCGTCAACAGCGAGGGCAACCCGGTGTTCCATCTCGTCGTCAACATCAAGGATCCACAGGGAATGGAGGACGAGGCCGTGGTGGAGATTGCCGTGACCGACGTCAACGAGCCGCCGATGCTCCTTGACACGATGCGCAAGGTTCCCGAGGACGCCTCCCTCAACCACATGGTTGGACCACCACTCGACGCAATGGACGAGGACGACAAGGACACGCCGCAGGGCAAGTTCAAGTACACTCTCGAGTCGATCCAGTACGCTCACTTCAACTACTTGACCGGCGCCATGGACTCCTCGACGTGCGGCATTCTGACATGCACCATGTCCGGACCGTACCGTGGTGCCAACCGCGCGCCGACGCTCACCTGCACCGGCGCGCAGTCCGGTCTCAATCTTCCGGCGGGCCAGCGCGTCGTCCTCACCAAGGGCACGACGACGACCAGCCTGGTCGTTTCTTCGACCGAGTTCTTGAGCGGCGACTTCGTCATGCTCCTCGAGAGTGACGCGATCTCCGCTGGAAGAGCCGAGGGTCTGGCCGAGTCAGAGGGTGAGAGAGGATGGGCGACCGTCTGCCCGTCGTGGAGAGACGCACAGGCGATTCACAAGACAATCTTCTCGATCGACGAGAAGATTGGACAGCTCAGCATCGCAAACCCTGCACCTCTCGACTTTGAGGCCGACGCCAACATCTACCGCGTGGTCGTTGCTGCCGTCGACAACATTCCGAACGGTGTCGGTTTGACGACCACGAGTGAGATTCTTGTCCGTCTCGAGGATCGCAACGAGCGTCCTGTTGCCAACGACCAGTCCATGGGTCTGGCGGAGAACTCCATCGTCGACACCAAAGTCGGTGATCCGATCGTCGCCGTTGATCCGGACAAGTACTCGAGACAAAAGCTCCGCTTCTCCATCATCTCTGGTAATCAAGACGGCATCTTTGCCATTAACGACTGCTCCGGACAGATTACTGTCGCGAGCGAGAGCAAGACGCTCGACTTTGAGTCGGGTATCAGCGCTGGCTACGAGCTGGTGGTCCTGGTCGAGGACGATGGACTGCCGTCCAGTCTCTCAGACACGGCCGTCATCACCATTGCTCTTTCAGACGTCAACGAGAGTCCACGACTGCTCGTTCCTGGAAAGAAGGGATCCATTCTCCAGCGCACGGTGGGCGAGCGAGCTCTCAGAGAGACTGAGCTGGAGGCAGTCAAGATCTCGAACTGGGCCGACGCCTCGCACCAGTCGATGGTCGTCAACGACGCTGCCTTCGGACCGGGCAAGAAGGTCATCGTTGGTCTCAACGATCCTGGAGCAGCCGTTGTGTTCAACCTTCCGCGCGCTCTGGTCGGCGATCACATGACTATGCTCCAGACCAACCTTCCAATGAAGAGCGGTGCCGACGCCGTCAAGTTCACCGTTGGCGTCGCCACGACAGTCTACGCACTGATCAACCCGCGTGGCGCTGCTTGCACCACCGGCGAGTGCGTGCAGAAGTGTGGACTTGCATGCCCGCTCCCCGTCGACGCCGCATGGAAGAGAACGGGATGGTACGCCACCGTCACTGTAGCAGGCGACGATCTCGACTTCCCCGTGTACTCGAAAAGGTACGCCAAGGGTGAGGATGTCGTCATCAAGCTGGAGGATCACGCTGGACCAATCTCCGACCCCAAAGCTGGCAAGGCTGGTGATCACGCCATCGTCTTCGTCGTTGGACCCACTCCGATCGAGCTTGGCAGCGACGAGGTCTGCAAGGTCGACGTCGGAGTACGCTCCACTAACGCAGACGTCCAGCTTCCAGCGGATGCGATGACATCGAATGTCGCTGGCTCCACTTTCGTCGACTCTGCACGCGCCACGGGATCTTGGGCACTCGGCGGCTCCAGCGGAACTGCCTCGCTGGCCAACGGTCAGAACTACTTCCAGTTCGATCTCGGCACCGAGACGACCGTGTCCGCGATTCGCATTCGTGGTGCCGACGCGACCGGCGGCAATCTCGCGCTGAAAAAGAACGCGCGCCAGATCGCCACGTACAACAGCCAGACGCCAGCGAGCGACGCCGTTGACGGAAGTCGGAGCAGCAACCATCCGAAGTGTGCGATCACGTCGACGACGATCGCGCGCAAGTCGGGTGTGGCCGAGCAGGGATGGTGGCGCGTGGACTTTGGCTACAGCGCCGACGTCGGCAAGATCAAGATCTGGCGCAGAACCGACTCGTCTGGAACGAGAAAAAGAATTGACAACTTGGAGATCTACACGACCGACGTCGACATCTCGGAGGGTACCTACGCGAACCACGCCGAGGCAGAGAAGTTCTCGTGCACGACGGATCAGAAGGTGGTGACGGCATCCAACACTAAGTTTGCCAACTCGTTGTTCCAATCCAACATCATGGAGGTCGACTGCACGGATCAGGAAGGCAACGGCAAGCAGGGAAGATACCTTTTCATTAAAAACGGGTACATGGGCAACAACAATCGTTACTTGGAGCTTTGCGAGGTCGAGGTGTACTCCGCTTCCGACTACTCTGCTGTCACCAAGTACACGGTCCAAACGTCCATCGATGGCAAGACATTCGTTCCAATTACCAAGAACGGACAGGTCCAGGTCTTCAACGGACCAACTGACAAGAAGTTGGACGGTGTGACTAACGAGTTTGACATTCCAGTGTCGGGCAAGTTCCTCCGAATCATTCCGACTCAGTGCAACGGCGCCTGCAAGGGTAACTTTGAGATCGTCGGTGGTCCAGTCGAGTACTGCCAGGTCATCCAGTACGTCAAGCTCGACGGCGGAAGAATCACTGCGAAAGATCCCGACGTCTTCTCCTCGGTGTACGGACAGTCGAGTCTCACGTACAAGGTTACCGCTGGCGACTCGAACGGAATCTTCTGCTTTAAAAACCCAGAGGTCGCTGATCTGTACGTCTGTGATCCTACCGCTCTGGACTACGAGCAGATGCCGCAGGTTCGACTGACCGTCAGCGTGATGGACGGTGGCAAGCCGACAGCGCTCGTGGACAGCGCCACGGTCGTGGTGACTTTGGTCGATCTCAACGAGGCGCCCAAGTTCAACGGTGCGACGAGATCCGTCGAGGAGAACTCGCCCATGGGTACCAGCGTCGGCTTCCTTCTGGTCGACGCAGGCACTGATCCTGACGCTGGATTCAAGCTGACGTACGATTTAGTGGAGCCGAGAGACGACGACAACAAGTTTGCCATCAACAAGCAGACGGGACAGGTCTACGTCGATCGCAGCGGCGCGTGGGTGTCGCGCACCGTCAAACCGCTCGACTACGAGACCGAGAAGACGTACAACTTGACGGTCCAAGTCGTCGATCAGTACGGACTCAAGAGCACCGGACCGCTGACGATTGAGCTGATTGACGTCAACGAGCCGGCCTCCATCGAGGTGCAGTCGAGATCGATCCAGGAGAACGCGCCAGAGGGTGGTCTCATTGGTGATCCAATCCAGAGCGTCGACGAGGACTCGGGCGTCTTCGCCGTTCCGACCTACACCATCTCCAAGTTGGAGGGATGCCGCGGCACCTCGTGCTTTGTCATCTCCGACGCTCTGTTCCGAATCGAGCCGACGACTGGACAGCTCAGCGTCCTCCGTGGCTACAACGAGGACGGAACGCACTCTCTCAACTACGAGCATCTTCGCCAGCACCAGTCGTGCACCACTTTGCCGTGCGTGCACTACCGCGTCACCGTCCGCTCCACCGACGTCGGCGGAGAGTTCGGCGAGGCGTACGTCACCATCAGCGTCTCCGACGTGAACGAGCAGCCGATCTTCCATCCGGCGGACGGCTCCGACTCGCAGCAGCTCAGCACTCCGTTCCTCGCCGTCTCCTCCGTCATGGAGTTCGTCGCGGAGGATCTCACCGAGTCCATCGTGTACGGTGCTGCCATTGACGAGAACTCGCCGATCAACACGATCATTGGCTCCATCGCCGTCGACACTGTCGATGAGGGTGACTCTAACACGTACGCCATCGTCGCGGGCAACGACGCCGGCATTTTTAAGCTTGCTACCTCGGAGGTAAGCGACAATCGTGTCGCGGACGGAAAGATTCGCGTTGCCACCATCAGCGTCGCCAAGAACATGGTCGACCACGAGATGGATTCGACGCACCTCCTGATGATCGAGGCGACCGACTCGGACGGTGTCAAGGTGACCAGCGGCTTCCAAATCGTCGTCAACGACGTCAGCGAGAGTCCAAAGTTCGTCACCGACTTCAGCGGCTCCGTACTGGAGAACGCACCACGCGGATCCTTCATTGGACAGCCGGTGAGCGGTGTTGATCAGGATGTCGTCGTCTCCAAGGCGCCGATCGAGCTGTGGACCAAGGAGGGCGTTGCCAACAACACGTGCATGATGCAGGTCGGAAGAGAGCCGTTCTCGCGTGCAGCAAGAACTGTTCGTGGTCCGATGGCGCTCACCACCGTTCGTACCGGAGGCTGGTTGGATGACATCACTGACCAGGTGTCCATCTCCGACTCTCAGCACGCGTTCGTCGCGAGCAGGCAGGCGGCACCGGGCGCTTCGTCGCTCCGCCGCTCCTTCTCCACTGTGGGATGCTTCTCCGACGGCACTGTTGGAGGCAGCAGCGACAAGCTCACCACCGTCGTGAAGCCGGCAGACAAGACGTACTGCGGCTTTGCCGACGTTGCCGACAAGGTGTCGGCGGGCGCTCGCGACACTGTCAATGATCAGTGGGACGCGACGACTTGCCAGCAGGCATGTTTGTCTTCCTCCACTTGTGTGGTCGCCGAGTACGTGCAGAAACGATCGAGCGACGACGAGTGCTTTTTGTTCACGAAGGACTGCAGTGGATACCCAGGATACAGTGCTGCTCACCAGGTCTACGCCTGGAGAGTCGAGTCCAGATCCGACTCGAGCTGGAAGTCGCTCGAGACGTTCGTCCACCCGACCAACACAGCTATAACTAGAGTCGTCCGCGACATTGTTCGTACGACGCCGCCGAACGCCCGCACCGACGTTGTCGGAACCTGTGCCGCCGCCGCCAAGGCCAGCGGATACGTGACCGACGCTTCGGACGGCGGACAGTTTGGCGTGCTGAACGGCAGATGCGTGCTTCTCCAGGCAGGAGCGACGACCGTATCCGTCAGCATGGACGACGACAAGTGCTCGGAGGGACGCGGAGGTGCACGCACCGTGTCCGCGTACGTCCTCTCGCAGTTGCCGTCTGCAGACACGCCGTCGTCGTGCTCGTCGATTCGCGTGAACGATCCTTCCGCCAAGTCGGGCGTCTACAAGCTGGTTGGAAACGCAGAGGTGTACTGCGATCTCAAGACCGACGGCGGTGGGTGGACGATGGTCGCATACGGACCGAAGGGACAGTTCGGATCTCTGGCTTCGGCCACGGGTGCTCTGAAAGGTGATAAGACTGGTGCGAGCTGGGTCAGCAGCGCCAGCGTCGATCTCTTCCGTGCCTCCAAGGAGATGGTGGTCGCTTGGACCGACAGCAGCACCGGAGCATCGGGCGGCATCGCTTCATTCGACAAGGCCGTCAAGTTTTCCGTTCCCGAGATTCCCGACATTAACATCGAGGCACCAATGAGCGTTCCAACCACCTCCGAATCTTACGTCGTGGTGGAAAGCCACGCGCCGAACAGTGCCGACGCCAAGCTCGAGCTTGGATACCTGACGCAGGACGCCAAGTACGCTTCCAACGACGGCGGAGCTTCGAAACTGATCAAATTCAACGTGAACAAGTACGGCGGCTCTCTGCTCCTCCGCGGCGACAAGACCAAGTCGACCGGACAAATGCATCTGTCTCTCAAGAAGCCAGCACGCGTGTACGTCGCGGTGGAGACCGCCATCAGCGCTCCTGCCGGCTTTGCCGCAGAGGCTGGTGAGACACTGACGTACGTCGCTGGTGACAACACGGAGACCGTGTGGACGATTCACAGCAAGACGTACGCTGCCGGTGACGCCAAGTTCTCGCTCAAGACCGTTGGACGCGCTGTTGTCTTTGTGCAGTTCTTCGAGTCCAGATGCGACGACTCGAGCTACGTTCGCACACAGGTCGATTGCATCCACGGAGCGTGCAACCTTCCAAAGATCATGTACGCCAGAAATAATCTTGCTGCTGCCAACGGAGCCACGTACGGTCTGGTGGCGCCACCAATCGTCAGCGTCGAGACCTACGCAGCTGCCGCCGGTGCCGAGACTCAGATTGACACGCTCACCAAGGGTGTCAAGTACGCAACCAACCGGGACAACTATGTTTTCACGAACTTCCCAGACAAGTACGTCGGCGCGATCTACCTCCGCGGAGACAACGACAAGACCAACGCCGCCATCAAGATGGAGCTGTTCGAGCCCGCCGACGTCTACGCCGTAGTCGACACACGCTCCTACAGCAACTCCAACGCCGACTCGCGCAAGCCTGCTGGCTTCGAGAAGGTTGCCGGCGAGACCTTCACGTTTTCGCACGGCACCGACGCCGTCGTCTGGAATGTCTACAAAAAGTCGTACGCCAGCGCCGGCAAGATCGAGTTCTCGTTCGGCGCGACCGCAATGACCTCGGTCTTCGTCGTTCCCACCGGCACCGCCGCTCAGTCCTCGTCCACGGACGCAAGCTGCGAGTGGGACTTTGACGAGTCGTCTGATCGCGCGTCTTACCACAGCGTGTACTTTGGTGCTGATCGCTCGGCGCCACTGGACAAGCTGGTCGGTGTGCAGGACATTGGTGGCGAGCACGTGGTGCCCACCGTTATGTCCGTGTGGGTCCGCAACGCTGATGCAGTCGCAGACGCGAGTGTGATTTCGTCGTGGGACACGAAGGATCTGGTTTGGAAGGCGGGTGGCTCCAAGAGAGGCACCTACCCACGCATTCAGATTCAGAACCTTGCCATGCAGCAGAACTCCGCCTCGCCTGCCACCTACTACGACTCGCTGACGGTCAGCGCTTGGTTCCAGCACGAGAACCTCCAGTCCAAGGATGGCAACACTCCTTTCTCTTACTCGACCACCAAGGCTTCGAGCAGGAGCAGGCGATCGAACAACGCTTTCCTTCTCTACAACATTGACAGGCCGACGCCGTACGTGCACAACTCACAGGGCTCTTCACCCAAGGGCTACGCCGATGGCAACTGGCATCACGTCTGCATGACTTGGAAGAAGGGTTCTGGTTACGTGTATTTAGACGGCAAGGTCGGCAAGAAGTTCCGCGGCAGTGGCTCGCGCTACAAGAAGAGCTTGTGGGCACGAGGTGTCATGACGCTCGGTCAGGAGCAGGACAGTGACGGAGGAAGATTTGATCACGGACAGGCTTTCGAGGGCCGTCTGAATCGTCTCAATGTCTACGACAAGTACATGTCGATGGAGGAGTGCACGTCGCTGGGCGAGGCTGGACGCGAGGGCAACGTCGTCTCTTGGAAGGACATCATCGCCGCGGCAGAGTCGCCGTCCAAGTCCATTGGTCAAATCTCCATGAAGCACGAGTCTGGTGGACGTCTCGTCGTCGAGGAGTCTACCTCCGTCGATCCAAGATCAATCATCGGTGCCAACGCAATTCTGATGGGTCAGCACGGTGAGGATGGTGCCGGACCAGTGCCAGCCAGCCACCTGACGTTCTCCCACCAGGAGGCGCCGGGCACCAAGTTCCAAGTCACTGGTGTGGACATCGTCAACGGAAACAACGTCTGTGCCGGCATTGTCGTCCAGCGCAAGAACGAAGACAACGGTGTGTTCGAGGACATCTTTACCGAGACCGATCTCGGCAAGTCGGGAGAGACGATCAAGCTTGGTGGAAAGCACGGATTCGGTACTGATCCAAGTTCGCAGTGGCGACTGAAGCCAGTGGGAGTGGCCGAGAAGGACGACAAGTTCTGCTCGATTGCCAAGATCTCGCTCTTCGGTGCTGTGACCGACGCTGCCACTCCATCGTGGCACGGAAACTTTGAGACTGGATTGGGACTCGACGAGCTGTACAACAAGTGTGCCGCCATGGGTGACGCTTGTGCGGGAATCGTTCGCGAGACCGAGACCAGCGTCAAACGCGGTGCTCTTGTGTCGAGATGGGCGACGGGCGACGAGAACCAGCAGCTCCCGACCTCGGTGGTCGATCGCATGTACGTTCTCGGTTCCAAAGACGAGAACGGTGAGATCGTGTCCAGCTACGACTTTGACGCCGACCAGCGCGGCCTTGGTCTTCGCCTTGGTGACTGCTCGCTTGGATTCTTTGAGTCCAACGTCGAGCTCCCATATACGGCCGACTGGTCGTTCGCCATCACGACCAAGCACGACGCCAGCGCTGGTGCCGATGCGGCCGACTACATGGACTTTTACATTCGCCAGGACGGTGACGACGAGTATATCTTCCTTTCGAGGCACACCAACGAGGCCGACAAGTCGACGCCAGTCCGTCTCCCGACCACGACAAGATTCAGTCTCAAGGTCGTGTCGCAGTCGAGCAACAAGGAGATGCCCAACCACATGCGCATCCAGACTGGACCAACCGGCACCAGCGAGCGTCCAGGTGATCTCGCACTCGTCTACTCCGTCACTGGCCCCGACTGCACCAACCACTTCACTACCGGGACCAGCGGCACCAAGGACACGGCAGCCGTCCACTCCGGACGTGGCGACGTCCACGCTGCGTACTGCGCGATGGCAGTGTTCACGATTGATCGGTACACGGGTCAGCTCGCCGTCCGCACTGCCAACGTCCTCGACGTCGGCAAGCAGTCGACGTACCCGGTCGAAGTTACCGCTACCGATCCTACTGGACTCACGGCGACTGCCAAGTTCGACGTCGAGGTGATTGAGTCGAACGATCCACCGGAGATGTACCAGTATGTGGTTCACGTCGACGAGAACAGTCGCGGAGTCCAACTCACCGATCTCAGCCACCAGTCGGATCAGCACTGGGACAACTTTGGATCCTTCGTCTCCAACATTGACGGCACCAACTATCCTGGAGTACTCGGTTACGTCGGCTCGCCATCGGACGTTCGCAAGGGACAGAAGCTGCAGTACACGATTGTTGCTGGCAACGTCAACAACCAGTTCACCATGAATCCGGTGACTGGCGTTCTTTCTCTGTCGGGCACGGCGAACTTGAACTTTGAGTACCAGTCCAGTTTCGAGCTCTCGATTCTTGCTACCGACGACGGCCTTGGAAATTTGGCGCACGCCAACACCACGACCATCTACGTACACGACGTCAACGAGGCGCCGTGGTTCCCAGCCACCGCTCGATCCGTCAAGGAGATGGCTCCTTCCGGCACCAATTGCGGACTTCCAGTCCAGGGCAAGGACGTCGACGCCGGCGACAAGATCTCCTACACATTCGTTGGAGCTCCCGCCGAGTTCGCCATTCACTCTGGCACCGGACAGATCACGACCACCGGTGCGCCGCTGACCGACTACGAGACAGTTTCGAGCTACGAGGTGACCATCAAGGTTGCCGACGTTGCGCGTCCATGCGGACGTGGAAGAACGACGTGCGGATCGATGTCGAACACGGGCATCGTGACAATTCTCATTGAGGACGTCAACGACGCTCCCGTCATTACGAGCAACCAGGTCAAGCTGGTCGACGAGAACAGCGACGAGGCGAGTCTCGTCGGCTCCGTCGTCGTCGCTACCGACCAGGACACCAAGGCCAAGTGGCGCGGACTTGTCTACACCATCGTGGACGGCGCAATCCCGCAGTGTGACGGACTGGACGAGCAGAACTTTGTCAGCGCCTGGTTGATTCTTGGCGCCAAGAAAGAGGGACCGTTCGACTTTGATCGTCTGGCGACTGGCAAGCAGATGGACGTTGGCTCCAAGATTGGAGGAATGGAGCCATCGACGTACGCCGTCGCCGGCAAGATGACCGGTGGAAAGACCTGGACTGCGTACAAGGACATGTGCCAGATGACGTCGTCGTGCGGCAACGGATGCAACACCAAGGGTATCGATCTCGACTGCCACTACTTTGGCGTGTCCTCGATTAATCCGAGCAAGTGCGACAACTTGGTCTGCACTGGCGAGCAGGCCTACGCCATGACCTACCTGAACAACCAGAAATCGACCGATCGCGAGGTCGAGCTCCGCCTCAGCTCCAACGACGGACACATGGTGTGGTTCAACGGAGATCTTGCCGCGAGCAAGTTCACCGACCACTGCTACGGCGACTCTGTCGATCAGTCCGTCACCGTTGTTCTCAAGCCTGGTGTCAATCGGGTTCTTGTCAAGACGCAGGATCAGGGTGGATCCTGGGGCTTTGCCATGTCGTTGTCGGACGCCAAGGACATCATTGCGACGACCGAGATGGACGGCTCGCTGACCAAGGAGGGTGGCTTCGGTGGTGCCGCCTTTGTCATGGATCCAACCAACGGACAAATTCGTGTCAAGACGCAGGAGGCTCTCAACTTCGAGGTCGTCCGCGAGTACACGATTCGTGTCCGCGTCGTCGATGCCTCCGATCTCTCGCACGAGACAAATGTCCAAATTCGTGTTGGTGATCTCAACGAGCGCCCGCGCTTCGCCATGCGCGAGGTTCGCAGTGTGCCCGAGAACAGCGTCGCCGGAACCAACGTCGGTGCGCGCATCTCAGCCGCCGAGGTCGACTCGAGACAGAAACTCACGTACTGGATGGTAGGACAGGAGCGACGCTTCTCTATCAACGGAGCGACTGGGCAGGTATCCGTGATTAACGGCGCTGTGCTCGACTTCGAGTCAGTTAGCTCGTTCGACGTCACGGTCTTCGTCAAGGACAGCGCCGTTCCACCTCTTGAGCACTCGGTGCCGCTCACGATCCTCGTCTCCGACGTCAACGAGAATCCAGTCATCCTGCCGCAGGAGAAGGAGGTTGCCGAGGAGACCGAGCCAGCAATGGAGCTCCGTCTCCAGGGATCTTCCCGCTGCTTCAGCGTCCCAACTTCGGCCAAGTCTGGCGACTCCGTGTCCATGTCTGAGTGCATGAGCGAGAGACCGGCCGAGCGCCAGCAGTTCTCGTTCGGCACCGACGGAACGATTCGTCTGACAGATCAAAAGTCTCTGTGCGTCGCTTCCGACGGCGCCGGTGGTCTTCGTCTCGAGGACTGCAGTGCCGGACGTCGCGATTTCCAAAAGTTCCACCGCAGCGAGTGGGTGGATAGATCCGACACTGGAGCGCTGTGCCTGGTGAACGGTGATCAGGAGTGCATTGGTGCCGACGCCAGTCTGACTGGCAAGCGTGCTCTCGCAGCCGAGTTCACCGTCGTGTTCTCCGCGCGTCCCGGCGTCACCGTCGGCGGCGTCGTTGTGGCGACTGATGTTGACGGAGGGCAGACTTCGCGACTCCGCTACTACATTTCGGAGCAGGACAAGTTTGCTGGACCGAGAGGATTCGCCATTGACCAGGAGACTGGACAGGTGACTGTGGACCAGGCTAACCTGAACTATGAGGAGCGCACGACGCACACGATCGTAGTGGGTGCCATTGACGACGGATTCCGCGTGGACGGCACGACGCCTTCGCCTTGCGACGTCAGCTACAGAGGACTTCTCGAGACCGACGGAAGATGCAGGCTGAGTCAAGACCAAACGATTACCATTCGTGTCAAGAACGTCAACGAAGTTCCACTCCTTCTCGACACGGATCGCTACATCAAGGAGAACATGCCAAAGGACACGTTCATTGGTGCCAAGATCGTTGGAACCGACGTCGACGCCAACGATGAGCTCAGCTACACCATTGTCGCTGGTAACGATCTCGGTCTGTTCGCCATCGAGGCGTGCAACGGCCAGCTTCGCATTGCCGATCCGTCTCTCGACTACGAGAATCGAATCGATTACGAGCTCGACATTATGATAGAGGACAAGAAGAAGGCATCCATGGTGGCCAAGGTCGGCGTTCACGTCGTGGACGACAACGAGAATCCGATTGCGGACCAGCCTCAACCTGTCTCCATTCGCGAGAACTCGGTCGAGGACACCACCATCGGTGTTCCTCTCACTGCGTCGGACATTGACGGTGGGCACACGGACACTCTCCGATGGTCACTGACGCGCGGCAACGACGAGAACCGCTTCAAGATTAATCCCGTGTCTGGACAGATCTCCGTCAACAACGGCGGCAGCAGATTCCTCAACTACGAGACCAGGCCGACCGACAAGTACGGAACGAAGGCTCCTTTCATGCTGACTGCCACTGCCACCGACATTGGTCTCCTGCCAACTCAGGAGTTCACCAGAGTTGAGGGCACCATGCTTCCTCACGCCTTCACTCACGTGGAGTGCTACTCGGACGCGACTGCCCACGAGAATTGGGTTGATTTGGAGAAGGACTCGAGCGTCGGACCAGTCCTGTCCAAGCCGGCGTCCAGCATGATGGCGGCACCCGATGTCCAGCACGCCTGGCAGTTCGACGCCAACAACTGCGACGCCAAAGACATGGTCGGCAACATGCACGGCTCGCTCAAGAACGGCGCCACCTGCGACAATGACGGTCTCCGTCTCAACTTTGGCAGCAGCGCGCACAACGGCGATCAGCAGCACGTCGACTTGGGCACCTACCAGGCGTTTGGCAACGAGTTCTCTTTCGCAATGTGGGTCAAGTTCAAGGACGAGACACCATCGCAGGCGCGTCTGTTCAACATTGGCTCCAAGAGCACCGGCAACTTCATCTTTGCCGACTCGAGCGCTGCCCAGGGACAGATGACGTTCCAAGCCTACCGCACCGGCACCAACGTCGGTCCAACGGCCAGCAACTACTGGACCAAGAACGTCTGGACGCACGTCGTCGTCACGGTAAACTCCAACGGCGACAAGCAGGTGTTCAAGAACCGTGTTCTCACGAGCACTGCTTCCGGAAACGCTGGTCTTCCAAACGTTGATCGCGACGTCTTCCACCTCGGCAAGTCGGACGGAACGATCGACATCCACGGAATCAACGACGGACGCGCCAAGGATCTCCAGCGTTGCTCGGGCGAGTGCGACAGTGACAATCAGTGTCTCGCCGGTCTCAAGTGCTTCCAGCGCGAGCAGGGAGAGGCTATTCCGGGCTGCAACCAGGCCGGAAGTCTTAAAAACTGGGACTACTGCTACGATCCGAACTACGACACCACCGAGCAGTACTTCAAGGGATGGATTCGATCGGCCGCCTCGTGGCATCGCGCTCTCAAACAGGAGGACGTCGACCGCCTTTACTCCATGGGAAGACCGGACGCAGCAGATGACATTACCAAAGCGATTGCGAGTGCACCAGTGCCGCAGGTCGGGCGTGAGTCGCCGCTCCAGCGCTGCGCTCAAGCCGCCAGCGACAAGGGTCTGTCGTACTTTGGCATCTCTCAGGGTGGCAGATGCGGTGGATCCAAGGTCATGCCCGCCAACCTCCTTTCCGACACTTGCAACATCAGAGGTGGACTTGGCTCCGACTCGGCACCCAACGTCGTCGATCTGTACAAGATGGATGCTCGCCACAACTACGAGGACGGTGTCAACACTGAGAGAGAGTGTCGCGCCGTCTGCGAGTCGCAGAGTCCATGCACTACCGCGACGCCCAAGTCGTTCTGCTGCAAGGGTTACCACTACGATCAGATTAACAACGGGGGATGCTACACCATGCCGATGGTGCACTCGTACGCGACCATCAGCATTGCTGGCTACGCCACCACGACTGGCTTCACCATGATGAAGATCCAGCCTACCAACCCGCTGTCGGGCTCGACTATCCAGGAGATCCGCATGATTGACGTCAACGAGCCGCCAAGACTCGAGGGATACATTGCCAGAGTTGACGAGAACAGCGTTCCGGGCACTGACATTGGTGATCCGGTGCCGGCACCCGACGACGACGGTGATCTCGTTTCGTTCTCCATTGCTGGATGGTACGAGGGTGCCAAGAACTGGGGAGCGGAGAAGGATGGGCTGCTGTACGCCGGCAAGAAGGAGGTGACTGTCGACGGCGACTCCTGCTTGGTGTGGAGCGACACTGTCTACCGAAGTTTGGTCGGCAACAACGGAGAGCACAACTTCTGCCGCAATCCGGACAACGACAAGGACGGACCATGGTGCTACACAGACAAGGCGCCCATGACGCGTTCGCCGTGCTTCGAGTTCTTCCCAGCACCAAGTCCTCTGTTCAATTTCGACATGCTCACCGGACAGTTTACCGTCCGCGCCAACAAGTTTGATTTCGAGACGCAGGACTCGTACGTGGTCATCATGACCGCCACCGAGATGAATCGCGCCAGTCCTCTGGCCGTCACCAAGGCAGTCCAGATCACCGTCACCAACATCAACGAGGCGCCGATCATTAACGACCAGTCGCTCGCCGTCGACGAGAACGTTCCTCTCGACTACCCGATTGGTGCCAAGCTCGGTAAGATTGACGTCACAGGCATGTTCCCAACCTGGACCGGTGCCGGCACAATTCTCAATGCCAGCGACGTCGACAACACGGGAACCGAGCCACAGGGTCAGCGTCTCTCGTGGCGCATTCTGGCCGGCGACGACGAGCGCAAGTTTGCGTTCGACTACTTCACTGCTGGCCAGCTGACAGTCGTCAACCTCCTCGATTACGAGACGGCCACCGATCGCAAACACGTTCTCACCGTCGAAGTCGTCGACTCTGGCAAGGGCGCGCTGACGGACCAGGCGAAGATCACCATTGATCTCCGTGACATTAACGAGCCGCCTTGGTGGCCGCAGGGAGTGAGCTACGAGCGCAGCATCACAGAGAACGAGGAGGTCAACGCCGGCATTGTTGGTGGTCCTCTCCTTGCCAAGGACATTGACGAGAACGACGAGGCGCAGCTGACGTACGCGCTCATCAAGCAGACGCCGTCCTCGCCAGGTGCTGATCCGAAAGCGAACGTGCCGAGTCAGTTCCAAATCAACGCCAATACTGGTGTCGTCGCCGTCCATCCGGACGCGGATTTGAACTTTGAGGAGTACTCCATGTGGAACGTTGTCGTGCAGACCAGCGACGGCGAGTTCCAAGCCACGCAGACCATGCGCGTCACTGTCATCGACATCAACGAGGCGCCCGTCATTCTCTCTCAGTTCCGCAACATTATCGACAACTACCAGATCGGTGATCGAGTCGGCACGCCCATCAAGGCGTCCGACTTCGACAACGGTGCTGATGGCTACGGCGACACGCTGACGTTCGCGCTTGAGAGCGGCGACATCCACAACGAGTTCTCAATGGAGGGTGCGACCGGACAGCTCACTGTCAAGGTTGGACCCAACGCCGACACTCTGGAGACTAAAGTCGACGGATCGGGACGCTCCTTTGGTTGCCCGAACTGCGACCACCTCGTCGACGCCTCCAGCGGCCTCAACTGCGCCGTCGAGGCCGGAGATTTCCGCAAGGCTGGATGCACCTGCCCTGCCAACACGAAGCAAAAGAACGGCAACTGCTGGACGAACGACTTCTTGCTGGCAGGACTCAAGAATCTCGTCATTCGCGTGACCGACGACGGTGACGCTCGCAACGGCGGTGTGGCCAGCCTGTCGACGACGGCGGTGATCTCCATCCAAGTCGATCTCGCCAACAAGCCGCCCAACGTCGACGACGCCACGAGATTCGTCGCGGAGAACAGCGCGTACGGCACCAGCCTCGGCGAGCCAGTCGAGGGAACCGATCCAGACCAGGGCGACTGCAAGAAGCCGATTCGCATTGAGAACGCAGACGGCTCCGTTACCAACGCCTGCGACCACGAGGACAGCGAGGTTCACTACAAGATTGACGCGAGCGGAAATCGTGTCGTGGATCCAGCTGGACACCAGGAGAACGATCAATACGGTCGGGTGGACAAGTTGACGTACTCGATCGTGGACGGAAACACCAAGGGAGTGCACACGCACATCTTTGCTGTCGATTCGGCCACGGGCTCTCTTACGGTCAACAACACGGTCGGATTGAACTTTGAGGAGAAGAACATCTTCTACATTCGTCTTCGCGTCACCGACGACGGCAACGGAAATCTCCAGGACTCGTGCATCGTCACAGTCGTTCTGACGGACGTCAACGAGCCGCCAGTCGTCAACAACATGGTTTACGAGATCCAGGAGAACGCGGACGTTGGCCTGGTGCTCGGCGCACCCATGTCCAGCTCCGACGTCGACGCTGGTGACACGCGCCTCTACTCGATTTCTGATGGTAATCCGGACGAGGTCTTCCGCATTGATCCGACGACGGGAATTATCTCCGTCAACAAGGGTGCACCAGCGACGAACTACGAGCTCCAGCCAGACCACGTGCTGACCATTCGTGCGACTGACGCTGGTGGCGAGTTTGGCGAGGGACGAGCGTTCGTCGCGCTGACGAACGGTCCGGACGCACCAGTCCTCGAGCCGCAGTCGCGCAAGATTCCGGAGAACTCTCCGGCTGGATTCTTAGTCGGCACCGCCATTCGCGGCACCGACGAGGACGCACTCAGTGTGTTGACCTACGAGCTCATGGGCGGCAACTGCCAGAGCAGCACGCCTGCCAAGGCCGACATGGAGTATCTCAAGAGTCCGCTCGACACGCCGGGCGTGCTTGATGTGACGTTCCAAGCCAAGTCGGACGCCGACATCTCTCTGACACTGGCGACCAGCGACGGATCTGCACCGACGCCAAGAGATCGATTCACCATTCGCTCGTCGACTGGACTCTTCTGCCTCCATCACGGATGGCCTCTAGAGGGTGCGACGACCGATCCGACCAACAAGGACACTGGACGCACGGTGGATCTCTGGAGATGTGGTGCCGCTCTCGAGGCCCAGCAGTCGTGGAGCGTGGATCAGACGACCGGAAAGATTCATCTTTCCGTGAATCCAGACTACTGCCTCCACGTGTGGAACGCCGACGTCGTGATTGGAAGCAACCAGAGAATTGGCCTGTGGCCGTGCGCGTCGGAGTACAACGTCCATCAGAAGTGGATGTTCACTTCGGACGGAACTCTCTGCCTCCAAAAGGACGGGACATTCTGCGCAAGACTGAGCACTTCGGACAATTTGAAGATTGATCTCAGTGGAAGCAACGATGGCAACGCCATCAATCTCCAGCAATGCACTGGAGAGTGCGACAGCGACGCTCAGTGTGCTGCCGGTCTCAAGTGCTTCCAGCGCGAGCAGGGAGAGCCAATTCCAGGCTGCAACCAGCATCCGGGTGGTGCCAAAAAGAACTGGGACTACTGCTACGATCCTAACTTTGACGGCCTGGCCGCCAACGGAGTCACGATCGATCTCCAGCGCGCGCCGGAGCAGGGACAAGAGATCCCAGCAGGCTTTCTTTTCGGTGCCGTGGCCTCCAAGCCGTCAAAGATGGGACGAGGTGGTGATCGATACGAGGTTGAGATTGGGGACATCACGACTGTCAAGAGATGCTACAGCGCGCCGACCGAGTCCATTCTGACCAACGGCGTGGACTGGGTGGACTCGGACAAGGACGGAGTTGCCGACTCCTGGATCGTTGGTGGTGCCGGTGCCGACTTTGTTGGCAGCAGCAACCAGATCAGAAAGAGTGAGATCTGTCACAATGACGAGCCGGTGCGTGCCTTCAAGGGCAACTACCAATACGTCAAGAGAAGATCTGGCACGAACGAGCCCGCCATGTTCATGCAAGGTGCGGGTGGCTCCGTGTCTTTGGTCGTCCGCTCCGAGGGATGCAACGACAAGCACAAGTCAGGTGGATGCGGCCATGCCTCCATTCGTCTCAACGGCGTCGAGGTTGCAAAGAGAGGACGCGGTCTCAACATTGTCGTCGTGGATCCGATCATGGGACGCCTCATGGCCTCCGTTTCCTACGACACGTACGGCGACTCGAACGCACAGAATCACATGGCCAACTTTTTGAAGGCGCAGCAGCCGGGCGTGATCATTGCAATTGCGGGGCAGGACGAGTACACGAATAGGCTGACCGGCTCCGAGCCACGCAAGCAGCTCAAGGAGATGGGCTTCAGCGACAAGGCTTTGTACGGAACGAACGTCGTCGAGTCGAGACACTGCGCTGACGAGTGGGGCTACTGCCACTGCCGTGGAACTGTGTACTACGGAAGAGGAAGACGCGGAAGACACGGAGACGGCCGCTGCACGAACCTCGCGTATCTCCGACGCCACTACGGCCATCGCATGCGCACCAGAGCTGTCAACGGCGGCATCCACTGCCGCAACAGTCACTTTGGTGATCCGTGGCGCGGCGTCTACAAGCAGTGCTTCTGCGAGTCGACCAACAACCGCAACAAGTTCCGCTCCTCGGTTGCAAACATTGCGATCAAGGGCGGTGCCAACATTGCGCACGAGTGGAATCAGCGTTACTCGAGCTCTGGTGACTGCACGACCGTTTCGAAAAACTTCGATCTTCCCAACACGGGAGCGACTGTGGCCATCCAGGCTGGTGTCACGTACTTCCTCTCTCTTCGTCTGAGAGGAGAGGGAACAGTCACGTCTGCAGAGCCCGCCAAGTACAACTTTGTCGACATGCCGGCACCGGGCGCCACCGCCGTTCGTGAGTACGTGCGCAGCTTCACGGCCACCGCCGACTCCGAGTCCTTTGGTTTCAAGGTGTCTGGCGTTGGGAACAACATTTGGAACGAGTTTGACAGCATCAAGCTTGTCAAGTACGAGACAGCGGGCGAAGCTGTCTGCGAGACTGTGGCGACTGCGCCCACGCACTTTAACGGTGCTGCCGTCGCCCCGAAGAGCGACAAGTTCTCCAGCTACTGGCTCCACTCCTCCAAGGGACAGGTCATGGTAGGAATGGGAACGAGAGACACGATCTTTAGCGGCTTCTGGATCAAGCTGATCTCCGTGGCAACGGGCAAGCCGCTGACGTGGCAGGATCACGAGGTCTTCCAGATCGCGGACGCCTCTGGTGCCACTGACGGCATCTCCACCATTCAGTACGGATCGGTAGTGAATCTGGAGGTCGCAATGCGTGGTCTGGTCGACTACTCTGGTGGCAAGAAGCAGAACTTCATCAACACGCGCAACGGCAAGGACACGCTGAAAAAGGTGTCGTCCTCCAAGACGATGATGACAGTAGGTGGCTCCAACGGAGTGCCGGGCGTGATCTTCGAGGGATCGATCGTGACGCTGGTCGCGACGAAGGACGGAGTGAGCGCTCTGGACATTTGCAAGAACGGTGGAACTTTCCAGGGTGACACTGTGCCGAACTTCGCTGGCGACACTGTCCATGAGTTCATCGTGGAGATGGCGCCACGACCACCGACCGCCGACACGAGCGCGCGTCCAGAGTGGTCGTCGCAGACGCTCGCCGTCGGAGTGTCCGCTCACTTGAGCGGCAGTCGCAAGATCAAGAGCATTCCAGCCACATTTGTTGGACACACGCACATAGTCACGCCACAGACCACCAAGGATGCTTCGCTGTACTTCACTCTGGACGGACCCGGCTACGTGTACGTCGCTTGGAGCAAGAAGCTTGCGCGACCACTGCCTGGATACGGCTGGACGGAGGTGGAGGACGTCAGCATCGTCGTGTCCGAAGCCGGCAAGTCTGACACGATCTACATGCTGAGTCGCAAGACTTTCTCCGAGGCCGGCGTCGTCAACGTCGAGCTAACTTGCGACGAAGCAACGTCGTGCAAGACTGGCAACGAGATGATGATCTTTTTGTCTGGATACGGCAAGCCAGGACACATCATCAGCGCCATCGATCGCACCGAGTCTGGATTTGCACCAAACTTTAAGTACGTCGCGATTGGCTCGAGCGAGGGGCAGGCAGAGTTCGACTCGGTCTGCCTCCCGTCGTCGTTGAAGATGGCCATTCTTCCTGACTCGAAACCAAATCCAATTACACCGCCGACATCGCGCTCTCTGTTCTCTCTGAACAAGAACACGGGACAAGTCACTCTCGCCATTCCAGCTCTCGACTTTGAGACTTCGCCAATGCACAATCTTCTGATTGCGCTGACGGACTCGAGCGGCATTCGAATCCAGACGACGCTCCGCATCGACATCACGAACGTCAACGAGGTCCCGACGCTCGTCGACATGTGCGACACCGATCCAACGTCTGTCGCCTGCTTCACAGTGTACGAGAACAGCCCGACCAACACGAAGATTGGTTTCCCACTCAGAGTCGACGATCAGGACGCAATGGTGGAGGGTGTCACTGACGCCGGCCTGGGCTCGGGACACATCGTGTCGTGGGCCATTCTTGGTGGCAACTGGGGCAACGTCATGAAGGTCAGCGAGTTCGAGGGCCAGCTTATGGTCGACCAGCCGACGTTCGATCACGAGGAAAAGATTGACTACACGCTGACGATGACGGCGACCGACAACGGAACGCCGAAACTCAAGGTCGAGGCGCAGGTCACCGTGGAGGTCCTCGACGTCAACGAGGCACCCATTCTCACCGAGGGCAGAGAGTTCAAGATTTTGGAGTGCGACGACGAGCCTTGCTCGGATGGAAACAAGGACCTCATTGGCACCGTCACCGCCTTCGACTACGACGACAGCGAGCAAAAGTACGGGCAGGTCCAGTTCTCCATCGACTCCGTCCAAGGAGGCAAGCTCAACTACGGCGACGACATGGCCGTGCCGGAGTGGGGTGAGCCACTGGACATGGAGGAGACCCCGACGTTCGCCGTCCGCATGATCACCGAGCGCGACACCTCGGGCATCGAGTCGACGCACGCTCGATCCAAGCAGTACTACGCTGAGATTCGCTTTGCCGCTGGTGCCAGCTTTGATCACGAGGGTGACGTCAACGTCTACAAGATGCGTCTTCGCGTGTCCGATTCCGGTGACAAAATCACTGGCTCGACCACTCTGTTCGACGTCGAGGACGTGATCATCCGTTTGAACGACAGGAACGAGGCGCCAAGCTTCACTCCTTTCGATCTTTTGGTGCCAGAGATCTCGCTCCGTCGTACTCTGGTCGGCTACCCGCTCGTCTCCGGTGCTGCCGATCCAGACATTTACGCCGATCAGGGTCTCCAGTTTAAAATCATTGGTGGCAACGAGGACAACATCTTTGCCATCTCTCTCTGCGAGGGACAGGTCAAGATTGAGACGCCACTCCTAGCAGCAGCTGCTGGTTTGACGAAGGGCATGATCGACATGCGCAAGCACGCGACTCTTGACTTCGAGTCGGGCAAGGAGTGGCCGCTGACCATCAAGGTGTGTGACGATCATGCTCGCCAGCCTCTGTGCGTTGAGGGAGTCACTACGGTTCGCATGACCGACATCAACGAGGCACCGTACATGACCGACTCCACGTGGATGGTCGTGGAGAATCGTGCCAAGGGATTCGAGGTCGGATCGATCAAGCCGTGGTGGAGAGAGGACGACGCGATTGATCGACCAAAGTTTTACGTTACGGGTGGAAACACAATCGACTCCGTCTTCGAGATCAACATTGACGACGGAATGATTCGCGTTCGCAATCCAATCTTGAACTTTGAGACCAAGATGGCCGGTAAGAATCCGTTCTACGATCTGGAGATTACTGTGATGGACAAGGAGTACAAGCGCACGCGCGGACATGCGTTGATATCCGTGTTGAACATCAACGAGAGACCCACCGCACCTTCGAAGACCATGTATGTGCCGGAAAACGCGCACGGACGCATTGACGTCGGTGATCCAGTCGTCGGTTTCGACGTCGACGCCGATCACTCGCACATGTCCTCGAACAAGGACATGCGTCTCAGATACTCCTTGGTCGCGGACGCCCAGGAGAACGGCGGCAGACAGTACGGCAACTCGCTGTTCTCCATTGAGCAGCACACCGGACAAATTACCATGCTCGACACGATTGAGAAGTGGCCAGGATGCATGCCACAACCTGCCGACATTGCTAGCTTCAAGGCGCAGCTGGGTGGTGGAAACTGGCTCGGACGCAAAGCATGCAAGGCAACGTGCGACCGCTGGGTGCCGGATAACGCCAACACGGAGACGGAGCAGAACCAGCTGGTCTCTCTGGCCAAGGATGCCACCAAGATCACGCTCAACACCGAGTCCGCCAACATCCGCGTCGGCCAGCGCGTCACCGTCACCGACACTGGAGTCAACCCGGAGGCTGCCGTCCAGACCGACACGTTCGTGACGGCCGTCAACGGTGACCAGGTCACGATCTCCAGATCTGCCAAGTTTGCGGACGGCAGCAGCTACCGCGTCCGGTTCCACGGCTGTCGACAGGAGGTCGAGTGCCAGACGTTCTGCATTACAGACACCAACAACGTGTGGAAGAATCGTCTGGATTACGAAGCAAATGGCGGCGTCATCAGCCTGGTGGTCCGTGTCACGGACGCGGACGGAGCACACTCTGGTGCCAACGGCAACAAGGGTGAGCTCCTGCAAGATCGTGACTACGACGCGAGAGTCCGCATCGTGCTGAGCAACGCCAACGAGAGACCCATCTACTACGGTGGAGTTCTCTCCATTGTGGAGGGATCGTCGACTTGGACGCCGGTCGGCAAGCCAGTGGTGGCCTACGACGAGGATCAGCAGGACACGCTGACGTACTGGGTCGACGAGTCGGTCGGAATGTCCGTCTACGGTGGATCTTGGGTCGACACGGTCGACACGCTTGGGATGAAGGCGTTCGACATTCATCCTCTGTTCGCTCAGGTCATCGTGGCCAACCCGGTCCTTGACTACGAGATTCACGGTGCCATCCGTTTGACGGTGCGCGCCGTGGACGACAAGGGTTTCGACGACAGCGCTTACATTACCATTACTCTGGAGAACAAGAACGAGGGTCCAATTTGGATTGGTGGTGAGCGTGGCTTCTCGGAGGAGAAGTGCCCGGCAGGATGGAATCAACTGGACACCAAGTACTGCTGCGAGCAGGCGACTGGATGCACCATCAAGTGCGCCATCAATCCGAGAGACGCCGTCGGATCAAGCAAGCCTTCGTGCGCCGACTACGCGGAGACCACCGTCATGATCGAGCGACCAGCAGCGTTGGAGCGTCGTCGTGGCTGCGCCTTCTTCGAGGATGGTACCGTCAACGGTGCTTGCCGCGTCAAGGCGGATCCGGTCGACCACCCGAACATTGGCAACGGCCGATCCTGCACCATGACCAACAACAAGTGGTGCGGATCGACTTCGTACTACAACGGCCTCGTCACCAGAGACGTACCCGACAGCGCTTCGTGCGGCGCTTGGTGCAAGGCGCAGGCCTTCCCCGAGGGCGCTGGATGTAGTTACACCAAGGCGACCGGCACGTGCGGCATCGTCAAGGAGTGCGTTACGCTGGAAACGGCGGCAACGCACTGGGCTGCCAAGTGCACCACGGGTGATGCCAGGACGCTCACGTATAAGGTGCTGGGTGGTGATCCAGGACGCATCTTCACTTTGGATCCGGCGACCGGTGTCTTCACTGTCCGTCTCCCAATGTTCCTCGACTACGAGAACATCAAGGAGTACGAGCTTGCCATGCGCGTCACCGACAGCACGGGACTCGTTGCCGAGGCGCAGATGTCCATTCGCATCGACAACGTCAACGAGCATCCCGAGTTCGTCCGCGGCTTCCAAGGTCGCGTCAAGGAGAACGCCTGGACTGGACAGATGTTCGGCGAGTACGCCAAGGGATTCGATCCCGACGACGTCCGCATTGGTCCATCCATCATGGACTGGTGGGGATCCAGTACCAGGAGAAGCTGCGTCGAGCGACCATCGCGCGGATCTCCTCACGTCAGACTTGCGAACGGATGCAAGGAGGGATACATTGAGGGAGTTCATCGCTTCCCCGAGGTGGCAAACTGGGAGTGGAAGATCATTACAAGCGAGGTCGCGTCTCTCGGCGGTGATCCGGACGACGAGTTCCACATGTACATCGAGGGACAGTACGTTGGTTTCCAAAATGCCGAGGAGAATTTGGTCCTGCCCGTCCGCAGCTCCAACCAGCTGACGCTCAAGTGGAAGTGGGTGTTCAAGTCGACCCACAAGGTCGGCAGGAGACATCAGATTTTGACTGGTAACATTGAGTCTCACGCCTTGGTCAACGAGGCGAGATTCCTCAAGTACTCGATCAACAACGCGAACGGAGGCAACCACGGATGCTGCATCGCTGCAGACGGCGCGGCGGGCGCACCAACGGACGTCACGACTCTGTCGAAGAACTGCCAGAACGGACGCGGCAAGTTCGGTGCCGCCGCATGCAAGAAGAACGTCTTCGGAATGACGTCGTCCGGAAGGATGTACGTCTCCAAGAGGAACCAGATGAACTCGGCGCACAAGTTCGCTTACGACGTGACTGTTCGCGCTACCGATCCAGGAGGGTTGTTTGCCGAGACGAACTACCACATCGAGGTGCTGGTAGCCAACGATCCACCGTCGCTGACCAAAAGAATTGCCACCATCAAGGAGAACTCTAACAACAAGATCGCCATGGGAGGAGGACGCTTTGGTTGCCAGAAAACTGAAAAGTGCGGTGGATCCCACATGGGTGGCTGCCGACCCTATCCTTGCTACAACGACGGCACAACCACATGGAAGGAACGCAACGGTGTCACACCAACCGCGATCAGCGTTGCGGCGACGACGACGTACAATCAAGCCAAAGACAAGTGCTACAATCTTGGTGGACAGCTCTGCTCCATAGCAGAGATCTGCCCGCGCGGATCACTGCACTACGGCCCGCTGGGCACGGCGGAGGGTAATAAGCGCAGCAGCAACACGTGGGTCCCAACTCGCGACCGGAACAACGCTTGGGTCGACATTGGTAACATTGGTGACAACGACGGCTCTGAGGACTGCACAGCTCGCGACCTGGCTGGTTCGACGAGCACCATTCCATGCGTCAACCAGCGTCACTGCCGCTTCCATCGCGACTCGTACGGATACGCACCCTCGTGGGGCACTAAGACGAAATCACGCTCCGAGCGCTCCGAGATTCTCTGCTGCCAAATGGTCGGCAACGTCTTCGACACGGACATCGCTGTGGGCAGGCCGCAAGTTTTGAGCTGGTCGATTGTTGGCGGTGAGAGACCGAGATACGAGAATTTCAAGATCGACTCGTCCACTGGTGTTGTGTGGAAGCGCAGTGGCGGCTACGGCCTGAACTTTGAGCACCAGAACTTCTACTGGCTGACGGTCCGTGTCCAGGACAACGGAGTTGGTCAGCTGTACGACGAGGCGCCGCTCCAGATTGAGATTCAAGACGTGAACGAGGCGCCGTGGGGATGGGGGCAGAACGCGTACATCGAGGAGAACAGAGGTGGTGGCGTTCGCATGACTTCCTACCTCCGAAGTTGGGACTGGGACGAGCTCGACGGACGCGGCTCCAAGATTACTTGGGACATGGACGGTGGGTACTCTGGCTTCAACTGGAAGCGGGAGGCGATTCCATTCCGCATGGTGCCAGGAAGTCGTGGTGCGATCTACTCGACCGGACCTACGAACTACGAGCGATGCCCCATCTACTACATTCGTGCGCGCGTCACTGACTCCGGATGGGACTACCCGACCAAGACCATTGAGCAGGGTAAGACAGTGACGCAGGAGCAGGCCAAGTTGTCGTCGATTGTTATCGTTACGGTCATCGTGGTGAACATGAACGACCAGCCCAAGCTCGCCAACTCCGAGAGGAGCGTCGACGAGAACACGAGAAGGCGCCAGCTCATGCCCAACACTTTGGTGGGCGAGACACTTGCCATTCACAAAGTTGAGGAGGACTCGTTCGACACGACGCACTGGTCGCTTGTGTCTGTCAGCCCAGGACCTAATCCTTTCAGAATCAACAACAACGGACAGCTCATCGTCGCCCATCGTGAACGTCTTAACTACGAGAACATTAACGTCTACACGGTTACCGTTCGAATCAGAGACTCGGGCTGCAGCGTGTGCAGGAATCATCCAATTCTCAGTGACACAGGCCGTGTCACTGTTCGCATCAATGATTTGAACGAGGCGGCGGTTTTCCGTAGCAGCGCTTCCACTCGCTACATTCTTGAGAACTCGCTGGTCGACGGCATTGTTGGAGACTACAGGAGGAACCAGCCGTACACCGGCTCGCATGGAATGTTCAAGCCAGTCGACCCGGACAGAGGACAAAAGCACAGCTTCACCGTGACTGGACAACCCAAGCGCTTCAAGCTCAAAACGTTCCGTGATAAGGAGGCGCAGCTCTCCGTCGTTCGTGGTGCCTACCTCGACTACGAGTCGTTTGACCAGTTCTTCCAAGTAGCCGTTCGCGTCACCGACTCTGGTGGACCAATTACTGCCGAGTCGCCGTCGATTACCAGTGGCGTCGACGTCACCATTCGACTGATCGATGTCAACGAGCCGCCTCTTCTGGACGACATGGCTCTCTGGGTCGACGAGAACACGCCGCACGGCGGCAACATTGGCAAACCGCTGATGGCCATTGATCCCGACAGTGCCGATCGCGGCAAGCTCAGATACTGGCTCCACTCTTCCGAGAAGAGGTTCGGCACGAGATACTCGAACTCGATTGGTAATCTGATCGTTGCGCGCGAGGCCATGAACTACGAGGCGACGACACGCTACACTACAACCGTGTACATTACGGACACAGCGTGGGGTGGATGGCCATCGATAACGACCGACGCTGTCCTGACTGTGCGCGTGATCGACATTAACGAGAGACCAAACATTGACAACCAGGTTCGGTACGTCGAGGAGAACTCGTACGTCGATAAATTCATTGGACCGGCACTGATTGCTACTGATCCAGACAACCACCAGAAGCTGACGTACGAGATTAAGAAGTGCATCGACTGTGGAAGAGCCATTAAGATTGGTGCTTGCGACGGACAGCTGATGATTAACTTGGCAAACGTGAACTACGAGAAAAAGAGGAGCTACGTCATGACAGTCAAGGTGACCGACAACGGAATTACCGGCTACGACATATTATCCGACGAGGCAAGAATCACCGTCAACTTGATCGACATTAACGAGCCGCCGACCATGGACGATCTCTTCTACTCGATCGACGAGAACGTTCCCGCCGGCACTGACATCGGTCCAGGACGTCCAGTCACCGTGGGCCTTGGTGACATCGACAACGACAACAGCTCGCCCGGACGTCCGGACTGGCAGACGCACACGTTCAAAATTATTGCGGGCAACGACGGTGCCGCGTTCAAGATCGGCGAGCACACTGGTCAGATCAAGGTCAACCGCCAGGACGGATGCCTTCGCGACGACGACAACGATCGCACTGCTTGCCAGACTCTCAACTACGAGAGACGCGATCGTTTCCTCCTTCTCATCGAGACGACGGACAGTGGTCTCAACGGCGGCAACAAGGGGCGCGCAATTCCAAAGACCAAGCCGCTCAGCGTCCGATCCTGGGTCACCATTAACGTCAACGATCTGAACGAGGCACCCAAGTTCTACTCCGACGTCATGTGGAAGCAAGAGCAGACGCCGGACCGCATCCCTTCGCTCGCGTACAACATGGACGTTGGCAAGGTGTGGGGCGAGGACGAGGACCAAGACATGATTCGCTTCGACATTACTGATAAGGACGCAGCAACTCTTCCATTCGTCATCGACTCGACCACTGGCCTGATCAGCGTTCGCGGTCCCGGCAAGCTCGACTACGAGGCCGGAACGACGAAGTTTGTGTTCGACGTCACTTGCAGCGACATTGCCGAGGGACGCTTGCCCAAGACGACGACGATTCCAGTGACGATCGTCGTCATTGATGTCAACGAGAACCCAGTCATTGAGAACCAGGTGTTCATCATTGCGGAGGATCATGGTCCAGCCGAAACCGTCGGAAGAATCCAAAGCACCGACATCGACGCTGGTCAGGAGCACGTCTACACCATTGAGAGCGGCAACACCGACGAGGCGTTCCGTCTTCTGCCGAACGGCGACCTCCGCGTCGTCCACTCCACGTGCTGTGGTGCGGAGATCGACTTTGAGACGCCGACGCGCCAGTTCTACACGCTCGTGGTGCAGGTCCGCGACAACGGAGATGGTGGTTTGATCGACACAGCGACGGTCGAGGTGGAGATCACTAACACTAACGAGGTGCCATACTTCATCGTTCCCGACACCAAGCGCATTGATCCACGCACTCAGGACTACGTCGGCGAGTACATTCGTGAGATCAACGAGTGCACTGGACCATCGTGCTCCGACACCATCGTCAAGGGAGGCGTCATCAACGCACTGGACCAGGACATGACGGACACGAATCCATCGGGTGGCAAGCTCTTCACTGGAGTCAGTGGGCAGGCGGCGACAGGCGCCTCGGGCGTGGCGAAGTACACCATCGATCTGAAGCAGGGATCGGGAGCTCATCGCTTTGTCATCGACGAGGTGACTGGCCAGCTCTCCATCAAACCAGGCACGTACATCGACTACGAGATGATTATTGGCAAGGCGTTCGAGCATCCTTACACGATGATGGTCTACGTCATTGCGACCGATCAGGGTCTGGACGGACCGCAGCTGTCCGTCACGGTTCCTGTGCGCATCAACATTTTGGACAAGAACGAGGAGCCAATTGGTATTGACTTCTCTCTTGCAATTGGTGAGAACTCGCAGGTCGGCGACAAGGTCGGCGAGCCCGTCCTGTCTGTTGATCCAGATCGCACGCTGATTAACACGCCGCTCGACGATCTGTCGTACGTCATTGCCAAGGCAGAGATCAAGAACAAGGCCACCGGAGTCTGGGAGGATTTTACGTCTCGTGAGCTGTGGGCCATCGACTCGAAGACTGCGCAGATCACGATCAACCAGGGACCAACAGCAGACTCCACCGAGTCGCCCGACGCCAACAACATCGGACCAAACGGCAAGTCTGTCAAGCGTGGATGCCAGAACTGCGAGAAGCTGTTCAAGTCGAACGACAAGACCGCGCCCTGCGAGCGCGTCGTGTACAACTCGCCGACGTCCAGCGTCAACGAGGTCGTCCTCTTCCAGGAGGTGACGCCCTTCCATGCTGTTTTCAGCGGCGTCGTCCAACCGACAGGAAAGATTGAGGGATGCTCGTGCAAGGACGGCCTGAGAGAGGACAGCAAGTGCGTCACCAACGACTGGTACTCGAACGACTTCCAGCCCAACCATCGTCTGACCATTCAGATTACCGACAGTGGTGACAACCGCAACGGTGGATCTGAGAAGCTGAAGACGACCTCCGTCGTCGACATCTACGTCGAGGAGCAGAACGCACCGCCGACGCTCCGCGACGCCGCACGCAAGGTGATCGAGGTCCGCCACGTTAGTGGACTCCTCGAGAACGTCAACGCCGGTGCCGAGCGCAAGACGCCAATGATTGGTGGTGCTGTCACAGGCACGGACGAGGATGGTGACAAGATTGGTTACACGATCGTTGGTGGCAATCTCGACGATCGCTTCTCCGTCGACAAGTGGACTGGTGTCATTCGCGTCAACAACCTCAAAGTGTTCGGCGAGCCTACGCTCAACTTTGAGAAGGTTGGCTCGTACTTGATCATTCTCAAGGCGACCGACGTTCCACCCAGCCACTTGTCACCAATGTCCGACACGGGCGAGGTCATGATCACGCTGGTGGATGTCAACGAGTACCCAGTGGCAAGCGACTGCCTCCGCGAGGTCGACGAGAACAGTGTGCCCGGCACTGTTGTTGGTCTTCCAATTCCTTCGTTCGATGAGGACTTTGACGACATCGTGACTTTCAAGATTATTGACGGAAACACAGTTCCGCAGATGCCACCGTGGCCACTTCCAATTGATGAGCCGATGGGACCCGACATTCGCGACGTCTTCCAGATTGATCGGGACTCGGGACAGATCACCGTCAACCAGGAGGTGCTTGACTACGAGTGGAAGAACGACTACTACCTGACCATTGAGATTACTGATGCCGCTGGTCTGACCGATCGCTGCGAGGTTCGAATTGGTCTCCTCGACACCAACGACCAGCCTGCGCTCGTCCAGGAGTCGCGAGACATTTTGGAGAACAGTCCGGAGGGATCGCTGGTCGGCACCTCGATCAAGGGCTTTGACCAGGACTCGCTCGACGTGCTGAGCTACTCGATTACCGGCGACAACTGCTGGTCCGTTCCGGCCGACGCCAAGAATGGTGAGTCCTACACCACTCTCAACGCTCGTCTCCGCACGACGGGTGAGACGTCCAACTTCAGATTCACACTGACTGGTGGCAACAAGTTCACGCCGCAGGGAACTGCGTACATCGCGCTGGTCCAGGGAACGACGCTCAACGCCGCCAAGTTCACGGGTATTAAGATTGAGATCTCACGATCACGCTACGCCATTCACGAGTGCAGCGCCGAGGCTTCGTGCCAAGTCGTCAAAGAGGAGGAGCACACGGAGCCAGTCCAGTGGGACAAGCACAATGAGTTCTGGGTGACGCTGAAGAAGGAGGGTTTGAGCAGAAGACTGAACATGGGAAGAGGAGAGAAGAGACCACTCAACGGAAACGACAACGGCGTCATCCAGTGGCAGGTTGCAGAGTGGGCCGCCGCCAAGGTCGACTACGTTGCAGCCACCACGTCGCGTCTCTCTGGCAGCCTGTCCGTCCAGAGCATCTGCTGGGACACTCAGCTCGCCAGCGCGCAGCTCGGATGGCCCAAGAGCGAGTGGAGCGAGCCGCTTACTATCGTTCCCGCTAATCCCGGTGGACTTTTGACCATGGACTCGCAGACTGGACAGATTCTTCTCTCCAACGTGGGTGCCGTCCTCGACTTCGAGGTGTTTGGCGACGTTTCGGTCGAGGTCACGATCTCGGACGGAAAGAAGATCTTCGCCTCTTGCGTTAAAATCTCGCTGGTCAACGTCAACGAGAAGCCGACGATTCAAGATTTGTGCCAGTCCAATCCACAGTACCACGCGTGCCCACACGTCAACGAGAACGACAACCGAATCAAGGCGTGCAAGGACTGCAAGCCGCAACTCGTCTACACGGTGGCCACGCACGAGCAGGACACTGGCGACGAGCACAAGTGGACCATTCTTTCCGGCAACAAGGAGGGCACTTTCGCCGTCGGCGCACCCAACTCGAAGAGAGAGGGTGATCTCGTCATTCTGAAAGAGAAAACTGAGAGTGCAACTGACGTTCTGAACTTTGAGTCGCCAATGTTCCAGACCTACCTCCTGTTCGTTCGCGTCACCGAGGTGAAGAACTGCTACCAGGGAAGTGGAAAAGCAGCCACGTGCGGCTTCTCTCCTCTCTACACTGACGAGGCGCAGATGTTCATTACCGTTGACGACGTCAACGAGCCTCCCGTTCTATTGGACGCGACCTTCAACACTTGGGAGAACGGACTCGGCGCTACCGGCGTCGAGGTCGGACGTCCAATGATCGAGCTGTCCAGCGACGTCGACAAGGACTCGGTCCACCGCGAGTGGATGACGCTGGTCTTCACTATTGACTCCACCTGCACCGACTGCGTCCTCAACATGTTCACCATTCACAAGGAGACCGGACAGCTCAGTTTGTATCCCACGACACCGGGCGGATTCCCGAGTGGTGGCGTCATCAATGACTGGGGAGAGGATCTCCAGGCACCAGTCTATCTCGACTCCCAGGGCAAGTGGAACGGACTCGACTACGAGACCAAGAACCGCTACGAGCTGACGATCTGGGCTACTGACGGTGGTGATCCCAAGGCTTCTCCAAGAGGGTACAAGGACTCGGCCACCGTCCTCATCGACATCAAGGACGTCAACGAGAATCCTTTGGTCCGTGACTTCACTCTGTACGTGGACGAGAACGCCGCGACATACACGCCGTTGGACGGCACCATCGAGGCGTCCGATCCCGACTCCGACTCGCCGCAGAAGCTCAAGTTCCGCATTACCAGCAACCACGGTTACGAGGATATCTTCTCCATGTCCGAGTGTGACGGCAAGATGTCGCTCGCAAAGGGTGGTCTCGACGTTCTGAACTTTGAGATCAAGAGCGAATACGTCATGGAGATGACCGTCACCGACGACGGAGGACTGGATCAGGTGCGTCTTGGACAGGACGTCTGCAGCGACAAGGTGTTGGATGGTCTGTGCGACAAGAGCACGATTACAGTCCGAGTCCGTGATCGCAACGAGATGAACACTTTCACCAACGGGCAGGTACCAATCCAGCGCTCCGTCGTCGAGAACAGACCTGGCATCGTTGCTGGCCAGCAGGTCGGTGGTGCTGCCATGCCAATCAAGCCTCTCCTCGACGAGCTGGCCGAGGTTGATGTCGGACAAAAGTGTCCGGACGCGAAATCGTGCGATCCAGTCTTCCACCACACGTGGAAGATGATCAGCTGCGTAACTTGCGCCGACATCGAGTGCGCCGTCACCGAGAAGTGCGACACTTTCTTCATACTCGAGAAAAAGTCTGGACAGCTGTTCGTCACCGACATCGGGCAGAACGTCGTCAACTACGAGATGAGAAAGAAGTTCACCATGAAGATCCAGTCGACCGACAGCGGCATCATGCAGGAGCGCAACGATCCGACCAGGAAGGACGACCAGATCTCCTCGGAGACATGGTTCGAGCTCCACATTCTTGATCAGAACGAGGCGCCCGACGTCGTGGACCACGTCTTTAATATTGACGAGCACTCGATTGACGGACACTCTGGTCACACGCTGACGACCGTCGGAACTGCGCGCATTCCGTACGGATCTTCTCTGACGCTCGAGCCGGCGACCGTCATCGCTTTTGATCCCGATAACTTTGATAATCAGAAGGACATCAACGAGCTCGGTGCTGACGATCTCGAGCGTAACCAGAGGTGGCAGCTCCTACACTACGAGATTCTCTCCAGTGTAGGAACACCTTCCGAAGACGAGGAACATCACTTTGTCATCAACGAGAAGACAGGAAGAATCGACGTCGCACCGAACATGACGCTGGACTACGAGCGCGACTACCGCTACACTCTGTCCGTTCGCGTCACCGACGACTACGTGAATCCACAGTCGATGGAGGAGGAGCCAAAGTTTACCGACGTGATTGTGACCATCAACGTCCGTGACATTAACGAGCGTCCGACGATTCCAGTCGTCGTCCCGCATCTCTACCATGATGGAACCTCGACGGTCGAGGCAGGAGACGTCGTCAAGGGAGCCGGATTGGACGACGATCCAGACAGGCCCGCCAACCGAAGAGAGCCCATGTTCTCCAAGAATCTCCAGCCAGACGGCAAGACCAAGCTCGATCCAACCAAATCGGACAACGAGTTAATTCGCATTAACGAGGATAACTTTGACGACCTTCCAACTGTTAGATACATCTACGAGAACTCTCCAGTCGGAACGCTCATGCACGCTCACAAGATCAACTCGTGGCGTGCCAGTATGTCCATCCAGCAGGTCCTCGATCAGGTCCGCGAGGGTGACAACCAGCTCACCAAGCCATGGAAGTTCGGAGAGAGTGATCAGGAGAGGACAGCGTGGCACGTCGACAACGAGAATCTTGGACTCGACTTTGTCTACCAGTGGAACACGTGGGAGATTAACGGCGGACACCAACTGTTTGAGTTCTCGAAGGACGACGAGACATGCACGGGACAGGGTGACAAAGTGGAGAAGAGACAGACTGGATCGTGCAGCAAGTACGGTACTAGCACTACCCGCAAGGATGGGTCGCTCAAAGACGTCCCACATGGTGGTGGTGCTCTTTCAGGACATCTTTCCGTCAAGGGTCCTCTCGACTACGAGGTCACCAAGTCGTACACTTTCACCGTCACCGTTACCGACTCGGGCACGCCGCCGCTGTCGCGCAGCGCCATGTACACGATTCACGTCCTCAACGTCAACGAAGAGCCATGGACGCCGGACTTTGCTACGTGCGTCAACGAGAACACGGCCGGATGGGAGTGCGACTGCGACGCAGCGACCGAGATCTGCGACGATTGGACACAGCGTCGCTGCATTGGTGGAAGATACTCTCTTGGATTCTCGCACGTCGAGCCCACCGGCTGGACGCTCCCGAAATCAGAACCACTCAGCCGCATGATCAAGGGACCTACGTGCCACCCAAGAGACGACTGGGAGGCAAGGAACCAGGAGCAGGGAGTCTACAAGTCCAACACGTTGAAATCGTTCGATCCGGACATCGGTGATGTCCTGACGTACAAGATCGAGGGAATCGAGCCGCTTGCCACTACCGGCGACCTCGTCTCGGCTTCGCTGGCGATTGACGCTGCCACTGGACGCCTCTATCTTCCGGCCTCGTGCCAGCCGACCGAGCACGTGTCGAGTCGCGAGAAGTCGTGCTTCGACTACGAGCGCCAGCAGAACTACAATGTCACGATCCGCACGACTGACAGTGGTGGTTTGTCATGGGACTCGAGAGTTGAGATCGACGTCACCGACATTAACGAGCAGCCTACCATTATCATTCCTGCCGGCGAGGAGTACAGTGACTGCGGTGGTGCGTACGCCGGGCAGCAGGCGTCCTGCTCGTGCCCCGGTGGTGAGACCAAGTACAAGCTGATGTGCCTGACTGACATGTGCACCAAGGCGAACATTGACCAAGGTAACTTTGACGGCTGTGAGGAGGCAGTGTGCGACCGCGGTCTGACCGAGGGATTCTGCGTCGGATGTCCTCTGGTGTTCGAGGATCAGGATCAGATGGTGGAGGGACAGGACGACACGTTCACCGTCTTCGAGTGTGCCGTCTACATCAACGGTGCGTGCGCCGACAGCAGCGACGCCGCTGAGACTGGTTTCAAGGTCTCCACCGACGGAAGATTGTGCACGACGCGCAACATCGACTCCGAGTTCACCGAGACACTCAAGGGAAGGAGAAGAAGACTCCGTGAGGCCGGGAGACGACTCGCAGTGGATGACGTCACCGTCTGCATGGACAGCAAGGTCACGGACAAGGCGCCAGCCGAGGGCGAGCGTCTCACCAGTCAGGGCACGCAGACGTGCGTCACCATCATGGACGTCAACAACCCACCGACCATGTCGAACCAGACCTTCAACATGGATGAGAACGTCCTCCCAGGAACCAACATTGGCATTCCAATGAACGGCGCCGATGTCGACGAGGTAACTCAGCCTTCGGGTGTCAAAAAGGCCGACGTCCTGACGTACTCTCTGTGCGCGGTGCGCTCCTCCTGCTCGCCCGAGTGGGCGAACGAGACTTTCGCCATCGATCGACTGACTGGACAGATCACGGTTCTCGATAACCAGCGGGTCACCGATCACATGAACGGTGCGCTGGTGGAGAAGGACACGATGGAGGATGCGCAGACGGACGGCTCGACGGTCGAGACCAAAACTGTCAACTACGAGTACGTCAGTGGATTCTCGCTCACGATCACTGTCCGCGACGACGGAGGATGCTTCGGAAGAAAGGCCAGAGATCCCACCGTCACTTGCCCAGAGTCCATCAATGTCGTTGGCAAGACGAACAAGTTCTTCGAGGGCGCTTCCGACTGCTGTGACGCTGGTGACGCGCGTCCGATCTGCCAGTCGGATCTGAGCCTGGTGCCTCGCTACGTCGACGGCGAGCCGAACGACGCTGCCTCGCTCAGCTGCACGACCGAAATGTGCGCACATCGCCACAAGTGTGATCCAAACTTGTCGCTGACTAAAACCATCACCATCATTGTCGACGACGTCAACGAGCCGCCGAGAGTCAACGAGGACAGGACTGTCTTTGCTGTCGAGGAGAATCGCGAGCACGGAGAGCAGGGATTCACCAGCGGATCCGTCGTGGGCACTCTTGTCGGCACCTACATCCCACCTTCGAACGGAGACGCTTACGCGGCAGGCAACTCGGGTGACTGCGATCGCACCGGCGTCGCGGGTTCGGGCGCCGTGTTCAACGCCTCCGACTCGCTGGCCAACGCTTCCAACGTCACGGCACCGAATCCTCTGGGAGGATGCTCAGCGACCAGAATCAAGGCGAGAGACGACGACGCTGGCCAGGTCTGCGACGTTGAGGGTGGAGAGAAGTGTGACGAGTCCAAACATTTGATCTACACGATCGAGGGAGGTGACGGTGCTGACTACTTTAACATTGATAAACTCACCGGACAGGTCTCTGTCTCGGCCAAGGGTGCGTCCTTCGAGGAGGTCGACACGATGGAGACACTCGACTGCTCCAAGTGCGGCGATATTTTGGAGAAGACGAGAAAGGATCCACTCAAAACGGTTGCCTCGCGTCCAGAGGGATACGTTGCGTACGGCACCGGTGCCAGATCCTCACCGAAGTGGGACATCCAGGACATCATGTGGAGCGGTGAGAATACCGCGATGGAGTCGGGCAAGGCCTGCTGCGTGCCGACCAAGACGAAGAGGTACGCTCTCGACTACGAGAGAAAGGATCGCTACGTCATCTTGGTCCGTGCAACCGACTCTGGACGACTGACGAGCGGAAAGTCGACCGACAAGCTCTACCACGAGCGCAACGTCACGATCATGCTGGTCGACGTCAACGAGCATCCGGTCATGCATGACTTCGTCTTTGCCATTCGCGAGGCGCCGCGCGGTACTTCTCGCGTGGACGCAAATGTCGGACAGATCTACGCTACGGACGTCGACGCAGTCAAGGGTCTCGACATGTCGGACGACGACGCCAGGGCCAACATTAAGTCTGGACAGCTGTCGTACACGTTCGAGTCTGTGACTCCGTACACCGAGAAGGAGACCTCGTACGGAAATCTTGCCGAGGCTTTCGAGCTCGACGCTGCCTCCGGATGGATTAAGGTCAAGGAGGACGTGCTGGACTATGAGGACATCAGCCGTTACGTCATTGTCATTCGTGCTACCGACGACGGGGCGCACGAGGGAAGCAGTCTGTCGGTGACATCTACCATCACCATCGTCGTGGAGGACGCCGACGACTCCAAGGTCACCTCGTTCGAGGGTGGTGACAAGAAGGAGGGCATGACCGTGAAGATGCTGACCAAGGGTGGTGATCGCGTGAGAATCCAGGGACAAAACTTTGGATCCAAGCACAACGACGACACCGAGGCATACCTCGTCAGTGCTCGCTACGAGAACAAGAACGAGAAGTACGAGGCAACCGACTGCTCCATTACGGTTCCATACTACGAGATTACCTGCACCACTGCACCCGGAGTCGGTGCCAGCATGGTGTGGTCCGTCAGCGTCAATGAGACGTACGGAGCAGACCAGGACGACGACGGAGACGAGGACACGGTCCGCAGCAAGTACGCGAGCTGGCAGTCGGTCTGGGATGTTGCTCCTTCAATCTCGCCGCTCTCCAAGGCGTCGACGAGCTACTACCCGCCCTCGATCATGCGCCACTGCACGGTCGGAGAGGATGGATCATGCGACGCGTCGTACAACGACGATCTTCTGACCATTGGTGGTGATCAGGTGAAGATTACTGGTACCAACTTTGGACCGTACGGCACCGTCATCGACGGTATCTACGGACAGTTCGTCGCACCTGTCCACCACTACGTGGCCAAGTGCGAGGTGACCAGCGTTCCAGAGATTGGCACCAACGAGACTACCGGAGTGATTACGTGCGTCACCATTCCAGGTGCTGGTGGCGATCTCCGCTGGAAGCTCACGGTCTCCGAGCAGGACAGCCCGGTGTACGAGGAGACGCTGCTGGCGTACGGCGCTCCTGTCGTCACATCTAGAACGATCATTAACAGCACCAACGGACTCAAGACGGAGGGTGGCGACACTTTCTGGCTCCACGGAAAGAATTTTGGTGGTAACGAGGCGATGAAGTACGGCCAGCTCTCCGCCATCCAAGTGACGTACGGTGGACCCAACAACCGACGTTTCCCGGCCGTTGACTGCGCTGCTCTCGATCACGAGCTAATCCAGTGCATGTCCACGTCAGGAAGAGGTGCTTTCCACGTCTTCGAGGTGACGGTCGTCGACATCGTTTCGATTGACTTTGAGAAAATATGCGAGGAGAGCAAGATCGCAGGCACGGTGGACAACACCACTGCGTGCCCAGGCATGGTCGATATCAACTACAAGCCACCGACTCTGGTCACCGTCGGTGGTCCAGGTGCTCGCCTTGCCGACACGCGCGGTCTCCAGGCCATCATTCTCCACGGAAAAGACTTTGGTCCTGTTGGATCACTTGTTGGCGACGTCGTGTACGGATCGAATCCAGGATGGCTCCGCGACGAGCTTTCTGATCGTTACGACGAGGTGCTCGACGAGTGCCGCCCTGGATGGACGGGCGTCGATCAGATTCCAAAGTGCTCGTGGTGCCAGGACGAGTACACCAACGACGGCTGGGTCCTTTGTGACGAGGGCAGGAACAAGGTGTTCAAGGCACGCGACGGAAGGAACGCTCTTCTCAACTCACCGATTGGTATCAAGGGTGCTGACTGCCGCGTCACGGTCTCGAACGTGGAGATCAAGTGCTTCAGCGGCGACGGAACTGGTGTCGACCACTGGTGGATTATCAAGGTCGAGGGACAAGAGTCGAAGCCAATCTTTGGCAACACCTCGTACGCACCACCCGTCGTGGAGAAGTATGAGGGTGGTGGACTCAACGGAATTCACAAGCTCAACACGGCAGGTGGTGAGGTGGTTCTCCTGACTGGTCGCGGCTTTGGCTCGATCAAAAGGAACAACGTTGATCGTGTCGTTTACGGAATGATGCAGGACGGTGAGATTGGCCCGCCGCTGTGGCGCGCGCGCGACTGCCACGTCGTCGAGGATCACACGATGATCTCGTGCAAGACGGCGCCTGGCGTCGGTCGCAACCTCCAGTGGAAGGTCACCATCGACGAGCAGGAGTCACAGATTCGTACGACCAAGTACAAGAATCCTACCATTGAGATGATCTCCGAGTACACGAAGAAGGAGAAGGGTGTGGCACTCCCCGCCTCGGTTCGCGACGCGCTGACTGACGGAGGTGAGCGCATCCACGTAATTGGTAAGAACTTTGGACCACCGGACGACTACAAGAAGACACACGATGGCTGCGTCAAAGCACTGGACAAGTACACTGGGTCTGACAACTTCTTGTGGGGCAAGAACAAGGGACAGCCTCTGGAGATGGTCCATCCAGCTCACAAGGAGTGGGACGGTGAGGGTGGTCCGTGCGGTGCGGACAACACGACCATGTACGACAAGATCATCGTCACGGTGACGTACGGACCAACTGGTGGTGAGTACACTTGCTTGGATCCAGTGGTGGAGGAGCACTCGAAGATAGCCTGCACCATGAGTGCGGGTGTCGGACCAAAGCTCCACTGGAAGGTGTACGTCCACGATCAGAACTCGACCGTCAGCGAGTGGTGGACGAGTTACTCGCCACCCGTCATCAAGAAGATTGTTTTCCCGATCAACAGCAAGCTCTACCAGAGTGGATACGACGTGTACACGACCAGTCCCAAGTTCACTGCGACAGGAGAGACAGCGAGAGTCAGCACTGGTGGTGGTGAGATTGTCCGTATCTGGGGAACGAACTTTGGTGTCGCCTCGGGAGAGGAGGACGCAACAATCACCATCTGGTACGACGGCAAGAAATACGACATTGTCGCACCAGCCAAGAACAAGTACCAGTTCGACCAGCGCTACCAGTTCACCGAGCCAGGAGCCAACGTCTGGTCGCAGGACAACGTCACTTCGAACGAGATTCTTCACTACGTTGATTTCGAGGTGCCCGCAGGTCAAGGTCACGGAAAGCGTGCGTCGGTGCAAGTTACCGACGCCGTCGGCATCACGACATCGTCGTGCTCGGTCGGCGTGCATCTGGACGACTGGGGCAACCAGGACGCGCTCAAGTCGTGTCTCGAGGCTGGTAGCGACGTCCTCCACTACCGCGATCCCAAAGTCAAGGGTGTCAACATCTACGAGGGACTCACGGAGGAGGCGCGCACTTTGTTCGTTCGCGGTGACTCGTTCGGTTACACGACGTCGCTCGGCGACGTCCGTGTGACGCAGGTGACGACTGACTTTTATCTGGACTCGTATGGCAAGCCGATCGAGCCACCCAAGCGCATTGGTGGGTCGCGCGCTGCCATCGACCAGTCGTGCAGGCTGCAGCTCGCACAGGTGGATACCACGGTCGGATGGCCGTTCGTCCGTCTCTGCCTTGCCGCCTCTGTCCCGATAGGAGAGGACTGGCGTCTGACGACAGAGTGCACGCAGTGGACCGACATGGCGTACGAGGTGGAGAACTCGGCGACGCTAGATGGATCTTTGCCCTCCAAGGGTGAGATGCGTGATGTCGGAGTCAAGAAGGAGCAGTGCATCAATCCTTTGGGCGACGAGAAAGGAAGATCGAGCAGAAAGGGCAAGCACTCTTGCGAGTGGGACGAGGCGAACAACTGGTGCGGCGCTTTCTGGGGCTTCACGCAGGAGGTCAACGCCACTAACGGCGACTGGCATCACGAGGGCATCGAGTTCCAGTTCAACGGAGAGCTTCGCGAGGATCCGGAGGGTCTCCCACTTCCAGACGGCTCAATTCCTTTGATCTTGGAGGGATTCGTCGAGGTGGACGTCGGTGAGATTCCAGCGGTCGGTGCACCAAAGGATTTCAAGCCACCGAGAGAAGTCTCCAACGTTGCTTACTTCGCTTCGTATTCGCCACAGATCTGGTCGCTGTCCGCTGGTCCCAAGGACGAGGACAGAAACGAGCCCGGTTTTGACACTGCGATCGTCGCCGATCCGTACCTGGACGAGAACGTCACCGAGATGTCGTACTACAAGTTCTTGTGCGGTAACACGACCGATCTCGATCGTTCACCATACTTCATGTCAGCACTCGACGGAAAGATGCCAACAGCTTACAGCGGCATTGACGAGGAGGGGGAGGAGAAGTGGACCCAGCGTCCAATCGACATCAGCGGCATGGAGGGCATTCCCGAGGAGCTGATGATGAAGAAGACGACCAAGCTGTACAACCGATGGTGCGGACCTTGCGTCGGTTCCAGAGTCTGCCACACGCTCAACGTTGCTGATCGCGAGAACACGAAGATCGTCCTCGCTGACGGTGCTCAGCAGACTTGCGGTGAGGACGCCACTTGCTTGGACATTCCGGAGGACGACCGAGTCAAGCTGTGGTACACGACGAACGGTGGTGATCTGGTGACTCTGTTCGGTCGCTACATGACGACTAAGCTCAGCCAGCTGACGGTGACCGTTGGACCGAAGACGGCGCAGACTGAGCTCGACGTCAACATCGCGACGATCATTGACATTCAGAAACTTTCGCAGAAGGAGAAGGTCTTCCGTCTTGACTTTGCAATGCCGAGAGGTCAGGGACGTGGACAGGAGCTGATCATCAAGCGCGGAGCCCAAGCGTCGGCGCCAGTCGAGATTAACTACCGCCCACCCGTCATCAAGATGGTCCGTCTCAAGGACTGCCTTGACTTTGGAATTGACGGTCCGTGGGATGTTCTGAAGGAGCACGCTGCCATTGGTGACTGCCGCTCCACTGGACTCTCCTCCGTCGACGGATTCGGCTCCGAGGACGTTGGCTGCGAGACAGAGATGGGCTACAACATTTGCAACGACTACTTGGAGGGATGCAGCCAGGCTGCTGGAGACTGCAAGGAGCGCAAGAAGATCTACACCGACGAGGACGAGAGCTGCCGCTCCTACGGCGGACTTTACAAGGCGGTGGCCGAGCGTCGTTGCGATCAGTTCCAGACTTGCGGTGACGTCCTCGAGGACGCTTCGGGTGTCGTGGTCAAGCGCTGCGCGATGAGAGCGCCTTCGAAAGACATTCTATCGTGCTTCCGCGAGACGACCAGAGAAAAGTACCTGCAGTGCGTGTCGGCCAACGACAACGAATGCACGTCCAAGTGTGCCGCCGGTGAGCGTGCCGAGTCGACATCTGCCGAGGAGGGTGCGGAGAAGTTGTTGATCTCGTCTCTCGGTGGTACCATCGTCATCTACGGTGACGAGCTCGGATACGACTCCAAAGACGTTCTCCACGGTTTCGGCTCCCCTGCTGGCTACGGAGGAAGATCCAACCAAGTCATGTCGATGAAGAAGATTGGTGCAAAGATTGAGGCGGCCAACGAGTTCAAGACCGTGTCTCACACTTCATGCACATGGGTCCAGTACATCAAGGAGGATCAGTTCTCTGTGAAGGAGGGCGAGGACAAGGATCCAGTGTGCACGTCAGCGTTCCAAGGAAAAGCTTGCGGAAAGGAGCCGGGAGAAGAGTGCTACTGCAAGATGAAGGTCGAGTGCTACATTCCACCAGGCCAGGGAACGGATCTCAAGTTCTCCATTGTTATTGGTGACCAGGAGTCCAACTCTTGGATGTTCTCTTACGCTGCTCCACGTGTCCAGCACATCAGCAGGGGTACCGTGAACATTCCAGTCTCGACTCTCCCAAGCAAGTCGGAATCGAAGGTGGTCGTCACAGGCTCCAACTTTGGTCTCCCCGCCGCCATCTTCAAAGTTGAAGAAACGCTGTTCGGTCCACCAGGACACGGATGGGAGAAGGACGTCGGCACCGAGGCACCGACGATCAAGGCCTCTCGTTTGTCCGGTGGTACCGACGACCGCAGAGGTGAGATTGACATGAGCTGTGATCTCACTCAGTCTGACTGCGATCGCTTCGACAAGCCATCCGTTTGCAAAGCCAACGTCTGTCCGTCCGAGGATCCGGACGGAAAGCGAATCACCGACACCATGGGCAAGGATGACATCAAGGTGACGATTGGTGTCCACGACTGCAACATTGTCAAGCACGAGCCGGAACAGCTCCTCTGTACTGACGTTGCCAGTCGCAGCAGGGAAAACGATCGCTGCACTTGCCAGCAAGCGAGCATGAAGAATCCAAGCGAAATTTACCCAGCCACTAAGCCACTGACCTGCGCAACGAAGAACATGGGATTGAAACATGTCAGAAACGGAGTTCGCAGCAAGCTGGTCGAGGGTTTCTTCCCGTGCGGATCGTCTAACGAGCTGTACGAGGCCCGTCCTTCTTGGATCGACGGAGAGCACGGACAGAGCAAGCACCAAGGGAAGAGACGCTGCGTGTACGTGCCCGCCGTCATTGAGTGCAAGATCCCAGAAGGACAGGGAACGCGCGCTCTTGCGGTGAAGATTGAGAATCAGAATCACATGGGTACTGCGTTCGTCTACCAGAAGCCGCATGTCCGCGAAGTCTACTTGAAGAGCGGCAACAAGACTGGACGCACTGACGGATACCTGAATGTTCACGAGGACGAGAGAGAGATCATGATTATTGAGGGATCCAACTTAGGAAAAGATGGATTTTTGAACAACATTGGTGCGCCAAGACTGTACATGCTCCCGAACAAGCAGCTTGCGTACGCGGCACCGGGCACACAGGACCGCAACTTCACCAATCTGACCAAGTTCAGTGTCGACGTCGATCGCAACACGATGAAGGTACTAGTCCACACGCATGATCGCATGGAGATCGAGCTCCCAATGATTCTAGGAGGACAAACGCCGACGAAGAATCTCCAGCTTTACGTCGTCCACACAGACGAGGATCCATCGCTGATGATGCTCGATGTGCCCGAGCACGGCAGCACAGCGGCCGCCAAGCGCCGCCTGCGACGCAAGGCACGCATGCTGGGACACCTCGACGTTGACTACGGCCAGATTGCGTACCAGGGAAGAACCGACTACTACACGAAACATGTCTCCAACACTACTCGCACTCATTTCATGAACACGTGGACGAGCGAGAAGAAGAGAGAGTGGTTGTGGTGGGGTCACTCGATGCACGGTAGCCACGGAGTTGGCACGAGCCGTGAAATTACGTACTCGATTCCAGCACCGTCGTCGGGCAACTTCAGCTACCAGCAGCCGATCTTCCACTCGATTACCAACGACCACGCTGGTGATCGCATGCCGTGGAAGAGAGAGGACGGTGGATCTACTGACGGATGGTACGCAGTGCTTCATGGTGCCAACTTCGGTTACGGATGTGGTGGCGCATGCCTGAACGATATGTCTGCTGGACAGATCACGGTGGACGGTATTGAGCATGTATTGAGCTCGTCAAAGTCAACGATGGGAAAGATTCGTCACGAGATTCTCGAGTACGATGGCAACGACGAGAAGGTGTTCCGTTTGAACGAGATCGACTGGGTTCGCGCTGAGAACGAGAAAGACTTTGACTGCACGTGCATGCAGAAGAAGGGACCAAAGGGCAAGCCTGCTTGCGGTGCGTTTGAGGTCACGGTGTGCAACCATATCACTTTCTGGAACCACACGCACATCAAGTTCTTTGTCCAGCAGGGTGTCGGAGCAGGACTCGCGCTTCAGATTGAGACAGGTGGTCAGAAGAGTTGCTCTTTCCGTCCAAAGAATGGTCTGGAAACACCAGCTCAGCTGAGGTGGTGCGAGGAGGATCCGGCAGGTGACGAGAACGGATGCAAAGATCGTCTGCAGAACACGCTGGACTTTGAGCCAATCCAAGCGGCTGTCTGCGATCCAAACACAGCAGACTACGAGCCTGCGAAGTGCTTCTGCACTGGTCTCGACGTGAACGATCGGACCCCTTCGATGTACGGTGGTGCATGGACCGTTGTTCCAGGCATGGACATCATGACATCGCGTCCAAGAGCAAGCAGGCAGGGAAGATACTTTGACACCTGGACAAATCCGTTCTTGTGGGCATGGATGCCACGCGCTGGCGAGTGGCCGCACTCGCACGTCGGTGATCTCGTCCCGGTCGACGCCTACGACAAGGATCCAATTCCATGGCGCAAGTCGTGGTGGCCCAAGAAGCAGGTCACCATTAACTACGCTCTCCCAGTTCTCGACAAGATTACACCGGACACTCTCCGTGGTCACGACGAGCTCTCCGAGGTGAAGCTGGCGCAGCTCCCGAAGGAGGAGAGAGAGGCAATGGTGAACCAGACGTCGGGTACTTCGTTTGAGATTGGTGACCCAGGTGAGATGATCACTGTTACCGGAACTGGCTTCGGTACGGCCGGTAACGTTCCATACGTCACTATTGACGACATGCGCTGTGAGAATTCGCTCTTGACAGCAAGTGACAAGTATCCGGAGGGTCATCCTCTGCCAGCGCTCACGCTGACGTGCGACGCACCGATCACGATCGTGGGACCAAAGGGATACGACGAGCGCATCAACGCCATGCGCATGGAGATTCGCGTGGGTGACCAGGCGGCTATCATCAATCCCGATCTCGACGCGCCGACGAAGAAGAATCTGCTCCGTACCATGTGCCGAAGAGGAAAGTACGGACAAGAGTTTGAGAAGTGTGCTTCCTGCCCGTCGCCCGCCAAGGGTAGCAAGGCGGCTGGTTCCGAGTGCATGGGTGGCATGGGCGTCGAGGCCGAGCCCAAGCCAGCGCCGTTCTGGTTCTCGCTCCCACTCATCAAGGACGATCTCACGTGGTACGCCAACGAGACCAGGTTCTCACGTCGTCCTGATCTTCGCTTCACGTGGACGGCCGACGACGCTGCCATTGGGTTCCCGGAGGAGCCCGACAACTACGTCGGTGGAGCTTTGAGTTCAAAGGCCAAGTTCGAGCTCAAAAGTTACACCTCGTTCTGCAACACGACCGTCAAACCGACCAACATTACGGTCTGCGAGGTTGACAGCAATGGCGTCGTCACCGGAGATGACCGCCAGAACTCGGTGGACGGACTCTGTACCATGCCAGGACAGTACCCACCCGATGCCTTCTGGATCGGTCCTGACTACAAGACATGCTACCACTACTACGACGCGAACGGATACGATACACCACTCGGTAACAATCCTGGCTTCCCGGCATGGGGCGTGCCCAAAGCGAACCAGATTGGCTACACCGTTGCATGCGAGGGCAAGGGCGCGCTCTGCTGCCTCAGCCGATGGTGCCAGCCGTCCGCGGCGACCGATGGCATCAACAACGCCCCCGCCATCCAGGGATGGAGCTTCGTTCGCAAGACAAGAGCCAACAAGTTGATCGACAACGCGGGCAGAGAGGCCATGATCGATGTTGGTTGCGCCATTCCAATGACGTTCGGTGATCCACGCTTCTACATAGGACGCGAGGATGACAAGGGCAACTGCATGAGTGCGACGCATGGCTGGTATGTATGGGAGGAGGACCGCGTGTCGAACGGACGTCTGCCGAAGCGAATCAAGGAGCAGGAGCTCGCTGAGTGTGGTCCCGCTGAAACACCGTTCTGCAATCCACCGACGATCGTTGGCAGCAGCCATGCGAACGGATGCTTACCGCGCGGTGCGGTCGGTGGTGCTGATGGTGGATCGTTGTGCACCAAGGCTGTGAATCTCCGCGTTGCCGACGGCGGCGGTGTCATGGCTGGTGGTGGCGGTGCGCCACCAAAGGCTGCGGTCGCAACGCCAGCAGCGGCCGCTGAGGGACTTCGTCGTTTCTTGGAGGAGGTTGCCGGAGTGGCGCCGACCGGCCCGGCTGGTGGTGCTGGTGCCGGACTCACGGGTGCCGACAACCGCTGCCACATGGATCGATGGGCGCGTCCAACTTGTCCGTACTTTGTTCCGTGTGATCCACCCGAGGCCTGCATTGGTGACAACATGTGCGCACCGGGTTACGTCGGAAAGAAATGTAACAAGTGCGACTACGGCTTCTTCCGTCTTGACGGTTACTGCATTGGATGTCCAGAGAACGGCTACCTCATGTTGGGACTGTTCTTGGCAGGTATCGTCGCTGTTGGAGTGTGCCTCGCCATCATCAAGTACCTCAAGATTAACATTGGCGTCATCTCCATTGGTATTGACTACTTCCAAATTATTGGTCTCTTCTCCTCACCAAAGATTCCATGGCCAGGCGCCATGGTGACTCTGTTCAACTACATGTCTGCTTCGTCCGTCAACATTGATCTTGCTGCACCTGAGTGCATGGGCAAGGGTGGTGGACTGGGACCACACGAGAAGTGGTTCATGACCATGTTCTTGCCGCTCGGAGTCCTTGGTCTGCTTGCAGGATTAGTCGCGATTGATCTGGCACTGACAATTTTGAAAAAGACGAAGGAGAAGGCGGAGGCGATGGCGAAGAGTGGACACATGGCACACCTGGGATTGGACGACGCGGAAGAATTGCTGCACGAGATTGAGAAGAGAATTGGCATGTGTTGCACCATCTTCCTCACCATTTTCTACCTCGTGTACGTCAATCTGACGAAGAAGGCGACCGACATCTTTAATTGTGCTGCTGCGGATCCACCGGATGATCCAATTGCACCAACCTTGTACATGTCGATTGATCCTTCACAAGAGTGCTGGCGTCCTGGTACTTGGGAGACTGGCATGCACGTGAAGATGGTCCCATGGGCGTTGGCCTGCGTCATCAGTTACTCGCTGGCGTTCCCTCTGTTCATTTTCTTCAAGTTCCAAAAGAACAAGCATGTCATCTTTGAGGATCAGCTGCTCGCAGCGCAGGATCGCGGTGACAAGCCACAGACAAATCCAAACTTCAAGTTCCGTAAACGCTACTCGTCAATGTACAAGAACTTTAACCCGAAACACTGGTACTGGGTGCTGCTTCTTCTGGGCAAGAAGCTCGCCATCTGCTTCACTGGCCTCCTGTTTGCTAAGAACCCCATGTTCCAGCTCTCCGTTGCCGTCCTCATTCTGTTCACGTGCTTCACGCTCCAAGTTCTCGAGCGTCCGTTCATGTCCATGGAGGAGAAGGCCGACGTTGTTCGCATGGCATCGAAGCGCGACTTTGAGAGAGGACACAAAATGTTGCGAAAGATGGCGGCGTTCGGTGACTCGGATGAGATTGAGCGTGCCAAGAAGCGCCTTGCCATGGAGGAGCAGGCGCAGCTGACCGTTGCACGCTCCATCCAAAAGAGTTCGGCCTACTTTGTCAACTACAATCAAGTCGAGACCGTGTTCTTGGGCTGTGCCATTTACGTCTGCCTCGCTGGCATCATGTTCTCATCTGGTTACTTTGCAAATCCATTCTACAAAGCACAGGAGGCTGCTCTTGGTGTGGTTACTTGCGTTATAGTCATTGGCTCTATCGTCTACTACGCCTGGGTCATTGGCAAGGAGATCAACGGTGTCCATCTCTACCGCCGCGAGAAGAACAAGGCCAAGTGGAGTGCGTTCAAATCCAAGGCGGCTTTCCACAAGGACGTCATGTCGTTGGATAACGCTAACGCTACCGAGGGCGAGAAGAAGGCAGCGTCGAAGATCGGTGCCGCGTTCATTGGCAAAAAAGCAAGGGCCGATCTTCACGCCGACATTGAGAAGAACGGAACGCCAGAGCAAAAAGCCAAGCTCGCAGAGGTCGAAAAGCATCGCCGCGACCGTCGCGATCGCCGTGGGCGCAAGAAAAGATCCAAGTCTGGAAGAAGAAGGAGAGAGAGAGATCCAAACGAGACTGAGGAGCAGAGAGCAGGGAGAAAGAAGCGCCAATTGAAGAAGAGAGAGACCCGACGTGCCGAGAGAGCAGAAGCAAAGAAGCAGGCAGCGGAGGAGAAGGCTTCAGTTGTTGCTGAGAAAAAGGAGTAAATGATTTGTGGGACTGCCAACGCACGAACGCAATAGCAGCACGGCAGCAGAACAAACAAGAGTAAACGAACACAAACGAAAGAAAACGATAAAACATGGGAAAAAAAGAAGGGAAAAAAAAAAGAGATGAGTGGGAGGAGCACTGTGCACTTGAAGTGCAGTGACTTACTCTTGCTCGGGCATCGTGAAACGAACAAAATGTTAATGAACCAACCGCACGAGAAAAAAAA
>Ga0075496_1005501_pt1 | contig 29619 bp, 1 predicted proteins | sample DEB08_RNA1_8_FD_73447 | JGI IMG/M metagenome (GOLD analysis project Ga0075496, IMG submission 73447) | Aqueous microbial communities from the Delaware River and Bay under freshwater to marine salinity gradient to study organic matter... | ecosystem: Environmental > Aquatic > Marine > Coastal...
GTAACGTTATATTATATTATACAGTATAAACAATAGACAAATAAACGAAATGCAGCGGGCGTAGTGTCTGCTGACGTGGCAATTTCTTATGCAATTTCGCCAACGATATATTTTATATATTCGTGGCGTGGCTGTAGGTGTCAGTTTCTTATTTTTCCTTGTAGGGACTTTTTCCTTGTAGGGACATAACCATATTGGTTGTTTTTGATTTCTTAGTTGCGCGTCGAATATTTTGAGGTGCTATATTCTGCGATTTTTATATCTCAATTCAAGTTCACTCGCTACCACTCCTAACTTGAATAGTCATTTGAGGGAGATCGCCGAGCTCCGTCTCGAATATGACCCTGATTCCAGAAGCCCCTATCTCGCAAAGCGTCGTTTGGGAGGTCGAGACCGAAACCCGGCCAATAGATGGCAAGGCTTCGAGAGCCGCTTTGATGTCGTTGACGACGCTTTCTGTGTCTGAACCCGAAGATTCGATGTAGCCAGTGGAGTATGCCATGAACTTAATCTGGAAGGTGGAAGATGTGGCAGAATCGCACACAAGCTCCTGTTCTTCCTGCCTTGAGCCAACACTGATGCTGACTTCTCCGTCATTTGAGCAGTCACTGCGGTCAGCTGTAATGCACGACAGTAGGTGGCTATCAAAGACCGAAAGTTTGTGTGAAATGGTGTACTCCAACTCCGAATTGTAATCATTAAACTGACTACCAGCATAATCCATTTTTGTGAACGTTACGAGCCAAGAATACCCATGATCGAGTTCTGGCCCTGTCCATAAATCAATCAGATCCGGAGTACCTGGGGTAGTTTTCATTTGCGGACCCAAGTTTCTGCTGACACTTATGGTGTCAACCGTACACAGCTCTTCCAGCGCCCCCTTCATCTCTTCGGCGGATGCATCCCACGGAATCTGGCGTGTTTTTTGTCCGTCAAACAGTAAAGTGAAGCTGCCCCCGATAAAACGATCGTCGCCGAGAGTTGGAGTCACGCTTGTAGTGATAAGTTGCACGTCCGGGATGGACTCGATGGAAGATGAAAATACAGTCTTCGTGCAGTCAGGGCAGCGGGAAAATCCGTCGTGGCTATCCCATTCTATATTGAAACTGTGAATGGGCAGCCCACCGTTCAGCTTCGGCATCTCCCATTCCACCATGAGTTCAGTCGGGGAGACGGGCCAAATGTTCACATCCTGAGGAATCCCTGGCAACTGCATAGCTGGCTGGACGGAAGACGGGGTGGATATGCTAAAGCTACCAATGCCTGCCCCATTTCCAGCAGCGACACGTGCATAGTAAGGAACTCCAGATTTTGGTGATAACAGATCTATTCTGTACATGTTTGATACGGTCGCATCAGGCACTTGCACTGCATTTAGTTGAGTAAAGCTAGGAACAATCGGCAACAAAAGCGCGTCTCCAAGAAATTCATCGTTTTTAAACGATGAAAATTCCACAATCCAATCATACCCATGCCGGTTGATTGAGCGGCTGACTTCTACCGTGCAGACGAGTGACAGCTCTTCCAATGCTGCCTTCACGTCTAGGCTCGACGCGTCAAATGGAATGCTTTCAGTCGTTTGCAATTTGTACACGGGAGCGAAGGCATATTCCACCGTATCGAGAATAAAGTTGACTGCGTCGGTGGTTTCGAGGGTGGACGCTGTGAACTGCGCACACCCACATGAGTTGTCCTCCTGAACAATATGACCATCAGGCAACGTGGTGAAGGTGGGGACATTGTCCGGTTGCACAATCACAATAAGGGGGGGTTGATTTCCAGTGTTCTGATTTCCAGTAAATGTGATGAGGTATTCAAACCCATTATATACGGTTGCACCGTCACCGACCAGCCCCATCTTTGACACCTCGACTTCTTGAATTGCATCCAGGAGTTCCAGCGCAGCCTTAAGCTCGCCGATTGTTACATTATACGATATACAATCGGTCATTTCTTCTCCAAAGCGCAAACTAAATGTTCCAGACTCTAAAACGGAAGAGTCGTCAATGTTACTGCTTGTGACGACGAGCTTCTGCACCTCCCTGGTCACACCCCCAGATAGGAGTGCCGTACTGGTGACGCTCGCCTCATCATTAAAGTCCGAAACTGATCCAAGGTCTATCCATTGCGACGAAAGTGTGTTCGAGACGCGCATGATTTGGCCTGTCCGCGGATGTCCGATGCGAATAAAATCCCCCACTGCCAGCCCCTGACTAACGAAATCGGAATGCACCAACGAGTCTGATTCGTGGAGGGAATCGAACGTTGGATTTCCTTCTGTTTTGATGAAGGTATCTCCAAGGCGAACATCGAAGGCAGCACCTAGAGACGTGTCCAGCTTCCACAGAGGAACATTGTCCACACCACCAACGGAGCACGGACCTTGATTCACAAGTTCGCAATTGAAGTTGAAGGTCGATGGCTCAAATGCATCCTCCACTGTGCAAAGAGGGAGGTGCTCGTCATCGTATTCTCCGTCGTGCGGATTGAGGCAAATACGGAAGTCTTGCCCCACGACACGGACGAAGTCCCCGCGAGCGATTTCCTGGTACAGAGCTGCTGCACCGTCGGACCTTGTCAGCACTGATTCTCCATTTCTAATATTTACGAATGTGGTCTTGCCTCCAACACGAACAGTGTAGTCCCCGTGGTAGTCCCCGAGCGAAAGTCGGAACGAACCGCTGATGGGCGCTGTCACGGCGGAGGTGGTGATTTTTTGAATGAGGTTTGAAACCGGCACTTCTACCGTTTGGAAGTCCACCGAGCCAAAGTTTGAGTCCGTGTCCCAGTCGATGGTGAAATGCGTCAGCGCATCACCCCCGTTGTCAACGTCGTCAGTGAACTGAACTTGCACAAGCGAATCAGAGATAGCTCTGAGCTGGATGTCATTGAGTAGGTCAGGCGCCATAATGGGAGTTAACGATGTGGCTTCAGAAAATAATCCAAGACCCGACGCTGTAACAGGGGCAATTCTCACGAAGTACTCAGTGCCAGTCATCAAATCCCCAATTTCAAAAGACCTTGTACCATAAGGCAAGTCGTACTTCTCATATGTGTATGGTGTTTCCCCCGTCAATTCTTCAGTGACTGTTGTGAAATCGTCTTCAACACTGCCGGACAACAGTCGCCCATTGATGACAAGGTCATCCAAGTCGCCAACTTCAGTCAAAAAGGTGATAGACCACTGAAGTCTGTGCTGCGCTTCACTATCATCGAGGTTTGAAAATGTTCCACTACGTTCGACCTTCACCGCGCCAATGCTTGGTAAATTTTCAAGCGCCGTTTTCAAGGCCTCTTTCGATATCCCAGGCGACAAACGGGAGGTAGTCGGTTGCTTGAAGGCAGTGAGACCGGACGCTGTGTTTCCACTGAAAGTCGTGTCCACTGTTCCTAAAACACCATTCTCCTCGATGTTTGGCCAAAGGTCAGCACTAGCCAGTGGCAGTGATTGCGCTGTGAAACGCTTGGTCGAATGCACAAGGTACGTAGTTCCCGCGATGGAAATGGCATCGCCTCGCATAAGGTATGGCGTCAAATCTTGCGACGTAACGCACGTATCTAACCCTGCCTCGCAAGTAAGAGTTCCTGGGAGCTGCTCATCTAACTCTCCGTATCCCACGGTAAAATATCCGTGCTGTGCTCCATGCAGGTCTATTGTTTGCACTTCATCGATGCCAAAATGCTGACCCCCACCTACATGTGACCAAATGGGCCCGAATACACCCGCCCAGGTTCCTACTTTGGCAAGACTCGATTCGGCATATTTTTCAAGACGATAACCGATAACAGGGTATAGAGTTCCTGCTTCATTACTTTGCTCAGGCCAGGTTGCCATCAGGGACGTGCCACTGTTCGTTCCCTGGCTCAAGGTGATCAAAGACGAAGGGGGTAGCGAATTGGCTTCTTCCAAAGGTGTCAAGACATTTGGGCTAGTGGTGCTCGGAAGCCCCCATCCCACATGATAGTTCCGTGCGAAGACACGCACAAAGTAAGGAGTGCCTGAGTCCAAGTCCAAAATAGTGTGTTCTGTGCTTAGTAGGGTGATGTTATATGAGGATACACACATATCAGTGAACTTGGCTCCGCAATCCGCAGGTAGATCGAACTCTTGGCAGTTGTGTCCCGGTTCCACAAATATTTGAGTTTGTGACGGCCTTGTGTCAGAAACAACAAACTGGCAATCAGAACTACCCTGGTCCGGATTAGTTGACACAGATATTCGAACACCTGTGTCCAACATTTTCAGTTCCGACTCTTCTAAGTCTACTGCAAGAATGTCGTTCTCCAACGAGGTGGCACACCAACTACAAATTTGCAAATCAGCGAGGTCTATCGTGTGGAAGCCTAGTGGAGTCCCGTCGTCTGAGCCCGTGAATGTGTTCTCAACATCCCACTCAATGCGGTATCCAGACAAAGAGTCGCCCCCATCATAGGTAGGTGGTCCGAAGGATACCAATAATGACTGTGGACCTGCTACGGACAGACTCGGTGCACCTTCGGCATGAAAGTATGAAGTTGGAGATGAAGGCACGTCCATTGGAACTGTCATGGGAGGTGCATTTCTCCTAGGACCATAACCGATCGCATTTCCTGCAGATACACGCGCGTAGTATTGTTGGCCCGCAAGAAGAGGCGACGACGCAGACCCAGTTAGGATATAAGAAAAGGTGGTATCGCTGGTATCCTCCACGGCAACAATGACACAATCTTCGCCCCCACAGTAGTCATTTTCAGGGGGATTGGTGCCTGTTGTCACGGGGGAAATCAAGACGGAGGGAACCACATCATTGCCCGACGAATCGACCAAAAGTGCGTCGCCTTCAGCAGGCAACTCAAATATAGGAACATCGCCGATTTCGCTTGCAAATTCGATCTCCCACTTCGCTGTTCGGCGATCGATATCGATATCAGTGCGAATGACGGATACAACACCGATATTGGGCATATTCTCGAGAGCAACTTTCATCTCCGCTGCGCTCATATCGTACCGCAAATTTTGAGACATTTCAGTTGTTTTTACAGCACAAAAGTCGCAGCTTTCTGTGTCAAGACTGAGCCGGAACGACCCATCCACCTCGCAAGGAGCATCACACGCCGTAGAGACTTCGTAGCTGGCGCGGTCCATGTTTCTGTCAGTCAGACATTCACCCTGGTCATCCTGGAAACCACTCACTGTTACACACCAGGGTGCACGGCTCCATTCAATCAAATAGCTTGTGACGGGACTGCCGCCCTCATCTGGTGGTCTGGACCAGTCAAGCTGCAGTGAAGACGTGCGATCTTCTGGTACTGCATTCACCAAGCGATTCAGCGAGATGGATTCTTCGACAGGGTCTGATGGTCTTCGTGGAATAGATATCAACCCCGAAGATGGCTCGCCATATCCCAAGGAGTTATGACCACTGACCCGAATAAAGTACTGGAAACCTGGCGTCACGTCTTCGATTGTATATGTGTACAAAATATTGCCATCGACAGTATTAGATGCTATGACCTCTGGCGAGGTGCCAGCGCCTATGTCGAACGATTCAGGCTTGCCCAAATTTTTGTTGGACGTGAACGACGGAAGGAGATCCCACTCAATCTTGAACTTGTCAAATGCTCGCGATCCATTCCATTCAGCCGAGTCTTTAAAAGTGACGACGAGGGTCGTACTTGTGAAACCATTCGGATCGCCGATGACAGGAACATAGACCAAAGGCGCATGTGGCAATTCCCTGGCCAGAATGGTGCCTTCATGAATACCGGCGTCTGCTGTACATTCTTCGAGCCCTGGCTGGCAGCGAGGCACTGCGTACGTTGCATCGTGGCTGTGACCCTGGTCATTGACGGCTCTGACTCGAATTGCATACTCAAGTCCTGGTGTGAGGTTTTCAATTTTTGTGCTGTACTTATGTGTGTCGAATGCGTCCGCATACAGCTCGGTACTACTCGAGGCAACTTCGAGGTAGTTCAGGCCCGTAGTTGTAAGGAGTCGGAAATCCGCGGGAGAACCTGTCCAGCTGCATGCCTCAGCCCAGTTGGTGTTTGGGCAACAGCCATGGCCTGGAGCAATGCTGATGACACAGTCAGATCCCGCTGAACAACTATGATTTTCGAGGACTTGCATTGTGCAGTGCCGGTCGCCGACTTGGAACCTCACGTTCCTTTGAATTTGACCGAGACATGTAGAATCGCAATTGATTGTGACCTCATTGTCATTTGTGTCAATTGCGCTTACAATATCGTCAAATTCTGCGCTTACGATATCGCTTAAGTCGTCCACGTCGTATTCTACAAAATACGAAAGCACCGCGCTACCACGCTCATCATCAACAGGATCCCAGACCACCCACACAGTGTCATCTTCAGACAAATCCGCATACGAATGGACAAAAGCAGGTTGGCGTGGTTGTGATCGTGGAATTAGGTATGACTTGTGCAAGGACTCCCCGCTTTCTAAATATGGCGAAGCAAACTCAAATTCTCCAGCTCCTGGGTATGAAGCAGAACTAACACCGGCAATCCTCACGTGGTACTGTACGCCCTGGGTTAGAACTCCACCATTTGATGTGGTTTTTACCTCCGCCTTCATATTCGTACCCTCGGTTGGAGGTGTGCAGCTTCCAGATCCGTCCGCGGATATAACGCGTAATGATGCTTGATTGCCGGAAACAGTCTCTCCCAAAAAGGTAACTCTGTAAAACCACCCGGCGCCGGGATCATTGTCTATGATTGCACTGGCGTCACCAAAACCACGAGATACAGTAACTTGTCCGGCTCCAAACCATGTCGCGAAAGCAGATTCCAGGTCTGCAGCATTCGACGTCATGGAAATACAGGCAGATATAGGATTCATCGTGATGGGTCGTGAATCGTCCGCGAATTCGTTGCAGCCATGCCCGCCTTCCACATAAATTTCGAGCGCGTCCGTGTCTACACCATTAACTACAAAATCACAGTCAGAAATCGAGATAACAGCATTCGTTCCTAGCTCGTTGATGGCGGTATTTAAAGAAATGATATTCCCTGACAAGGACTCGGCACAATTTTCGCAGAAAGGGTCACCATCCGACAAAATTGAAGGGTGCTGCAGTTGGTACTCTCCAGCGACAAGTTCCACGTGAGTACTGCTGTATACAAGGAGCTCTTGAACTTCTACTCCGAGGGGGAATTTGCACGGAGAAGTTCCACAGACGTCTGCTTCTGCAACTTCGGTGGAGCCCGCAGGCTGGCCAAACGCTCCAGAGTTGAAGAACTCGCTGGTGTCCCATTGGATGCGATAGCTGTTCAGATTTTCCGAGGAGCCTCGGCCTGCACTGGCGCTAACATAGTTGTTGAAGTTTTCGATGGGATGGTCCCATTTCAAGTCAATTTGGTCTGCAATGTTGTCTCGGCTAACCTCCATTAAGACAGACACGGGTTTCCAAGGTAGTTGCTCTGCAGTGATGACACTTGCCGGAGTTGATGTCATTGGTGGCGAATATCCGAGGGTGCCGGATTGGCCATTCCAAGCGGAGACCCGTGCAAAATATGTGCCGCCGGGGTCTAAGCCCTGAATGAGGTACTGCAAAGGTTCAGTTGTAGCATCCACGATGGCGGACCAAACACCATTATCTATCAAGTTGAACGGTGTTCGCGCACGAGCACGGGTGAATGTATATTCGGTGTCCCATTCCACGAGGTAATGTGCAATGCTTTCACCGCCAGTGTGCAAAGAAGGGTTCCATGACACTCCCAGCTCTTCATTGCTCACTACTGTAAGCGCCACATCCGTCGGTGCAGTCGGTGGCTTGGAGCCAAGAATAACGTGCATACTAGACAAGTCAACCAACTTTTCCAGACCCCCACTTTGAACTTCGTCAATGGCAAAGTTACCAGATGTGTAGCTTCCGGTAACTGCACCAATTTCCAATAGACCAAGATCCCCAAATCCCTTAAGATTAATCGCTCCATTTGGAGCTGCATGAATAAATGTCACGACCCATTCGAGTACAATATCTGCTGTAGCATCGGACAGGGCGTAATCAGAATGGTCGTGCCTGTTCACGTGGACTTGACCCGTATTTGTCAGTTTCTGGATAGCATCTTGTACTTCTTCGTACGGCGCATTGCATGACAAAGGGTCGGTATCCTGCGCACCCACTGTCAACGTGAATGTTGAATCAACCAAATTGTTCAGCGCACTTTCGCCAGACTCGGTGAAAGTGATTTTCTGTACTTCGAAAAAGCTTCGTTCCATAGGAATCGCCTGTCCAGGAACGCCATAGCCGACCGAGTTGACAGGCAGAATGCGAACTTTATATTGCTGGGCATCATTCAAATTGGAAATCACATAGCTCATTTCGGTGCTGCCATTGTCAACAGTAAGCCGCGCACTTCCTGTACTTGCCACGACCCCACGGAAGTTATCATCTACATCCCATTGGACCATGTATTTAATTATATTCTCCCCACCATCGTCCACGGGCGTTTCCCAGGTAACTAAAATCTCCGTGTTGGAAAGTGGCAACACCCGTACATTTTGCGGTGCAGAAGGGGGCATTGACGACAGCGAAATCGATGATGACGCATAGGTGTGCGTACTAACACCGTTGGCATTTGTCGCAGAGATGCGAAAGAAGTATTGGTGTGCCATATTTAGTCCATCAATCACAGTTGTTTTTGGTAAACCACCTTCGGTCACCTTTTTCGTTTTGACGGACACGGAATGACCTAGAAGACTACCCCCACTGGCTTCCGTGGATGGGAGAGACGCTGTGCCTGTGGATACTAACAACATTGGGAGGGGTCCTTGATGGTTATTCGACTCAAAATGTACCTCCCATGTATTAGAATAAGAAGAGAAAGGCGCCTCCGAAGTTTGCGCAACAGTTCTGAACGTCACAGCAACATCGTCAATAGTTGAGATGTCCATTAGTGACATTTCCACTTCTTCAGCACTGGCATCGTATGCAATAGCATGCGTCGTCTCTCCCATGAAAGACACGTAGAAATGCCCAGACACATCTGCAGTACTCGCGATTATGCTGATTTCTTGCACCTCGTGAACGGAATAGATGTCGCGCATACCAAGTGGCAACACGTGGATTCCAACAGTGCCTTCGTCGAATGGAGGAAATGAGCCTGTCTTTAATTCGTCTACTATGATGTTTTTGGAATCCCCAATGAGATTCGCCTTGTGCACGACCATTGGATTTATATTACCCACATCTGTCGAAAATGTCACAGTCCAGCTAAACCCATTGTTCTGTTGGCTTCCTCGAGAAACGGACACACGCCCTATCGTAGGGAGGGCGTTCAAGGCGTCAGCCATATCAACCGCAGATGCGTCCCATTGAATATTGACGGTGCGTTGGCCTCGAAACGAGATGCCAAAGGTTCCAAGCATCGGACCGTTTGCTGACGTGGTGATCACTTGTTCTTCAACATTGCCTGGGTTGGTGTCGTAATCTACCCTGTAGTAATCAATAGGGATGCCAGCATCTGCTGGTTCACTCCATTCGACAAGCACAGACGATCCTCCAAGAAGTTGAATATTCAAATTGGAAGGGGCGAAAGGTAGCGTCGATGGAAAAACGACAACTGGCGTCGAGTACATGCTTCGACCGTACGTATTTCCCACGCCATTCCATGCCGAAACTCGGACGTGGTATGGTGTGCCCGCACTTAGATCTTGGATCTTGTACTTCAAATCTCCCGTCTCTGACGGGTAAATAATAACCTCCCCTTTTGCTGAGGATCGCATCGAAAGCCTTCTTCCCATATGTATCTCGTCGTGGTGTACTTGCACGATTTCAGATCCTTCGGATGATATGAGTCCAGTCGATACAGAACTGAGCAAAGGTATGTCCCCCACAAGAGTGAGGAAGACAACAGTCCATTCGTATGTGCGCTTAACATTATTGGTTGATCTCCGAAAAACATCGACTTCACCAATGCCGTCCAAGGCTTCAAGTTCTGCCTTTACAGTATCAGAGCTTTCGTCGTAGTCCAAAGGGCGTGTGCGGACTCCATCAAATTCAATCTGAAAGGAACCCGAGATGGTGCCCGTAGGCACATCAGTCCACATAATTTGCTGCTCGTAGCCTAACATACCATCGACCAGTGTCTCGGTTTCGATGGCGGCGTCGGTTCCCAAAAGGCTGCCACCAGCTGACGAGGTAGTGAAAGTACTCGTTTCAGCCGCCAAAATTGTCGACACCAAGATGGGTGGCACGTCACCGATGCGATCCGTTCGATGGGAGGATGCCGATGTAAAATGGTTGTCGCCAGAATTGGTGACAAATGTAACTAGCCATTCAAGACCGTTGTCCTTGTCAAAGCGTTCAACTTCTACGTCTCCGATCGTCGACAGCTGTTCGAGGGCCACTTCCATGTCTTTCGCAGAAATGTCATAATCGAGTAGTTCCGTGCCGTGTCCTTCAAAGCTGAGAATGAATTGGCCGCCAATATCGTAGGCAGAAGCGCTCGTGGTGATTGATTGCACTTCCGTTGAGGAGTACAGAATATCTGATGTTGTTACTCCGCTCCTCTGCGCGTCAATGCCAAGCACGTCCCACTCAACGCGATACGAGGAGATGACAGCACCACCATTGTCTTCACTTTGTGGGAAGGAAACTAGCACTGACGTCTCAGAAGAGGGCATGACCGAAACGAGCGATGGGGGCGCAGCTTGAGTCTTTGGCGCTTCCGATTTTGGTTCTGTTTGAGACCCATAGAGAGAAAAGCCGAAGGCATTGTATGCATACACCCGGACATAATACTGCACTCCCTTTGACAACGTAGAGATCACCTTCTCGCATGGCCTGATCACGCAATCGTCTCCTGGGGAATTCAGTGCGAGATCATAGGATCCCAAAGCCGTATTTCCAATGTTGGAATCAAAGTTATCCGACTCGTCCCATTCAATTTTGTATTTGGTAATTTGATCGCCCCCGTCACTGGCAGGATGCATCCATGTTACTCTCAGAGACGCATCGGAGTGGACGAAAAGCTGAGAAAGTTGCGGGATGTCGGGTTTCTGTCTTGGGGGGGCTAGTGGCGCTACGGTAACTTGTGGGTATCCACACCCGCGGTTGTTACAGGCCGAGACACGGGCCCAGTATTCGACACCAGGAAGTAAGTCTATGAAGGTATAGCTAAAATGGGGACCGTCTTCAACTTCGTAAAAGTCAAAAGATTCCAAATCTCCAGGACTCTCACCAGGTATAGTGTACCCCAATGTCCCCAACGTTTCTTCTGTCGGACTTGTCCAATCCGATGATAAGGTTATTTCACAATCACCATCAATGCTAATATACGAGCCTTGTGAAATTAATTGGAAGTATTGACCATTGTCTGGTACATCATCTCCATCGGCGTCCACTGGATTCACGGAAATCCACATTCCTGCCAAGACACCATCGCAGTAGTCTTCATCCACATTTCTTATTATGGCGGTGGCCGAGTCTTGCTCCAAAGCTAGTGAAGGGATGCTTTGTGCACCTTGCAAATGTGCTATCAAATGATGCCCCACCAGAACACTGACGGCATCTCCACTGTCTGTTTGTAGTCCAGCTGCATCAACTTGTAAAATAGTGCCTGTCTGCGATGGGTTGTCGGCAAGGAAAGTCACCGTCCATACATATTGATCAAGGGCCTCAGATCGTTCTACGTGGACTTTCCTAATGCTGGGGAGTCCGCCCAGTGCATGCTGCACATTCACTTCAGAAATGTCAAATGGTAGGTGTTCTGTCGAATGACCACCGAATGCAATTTGGAACGTACCCAAAATTGCCTCATTGGCGCTCATTTCGATGATTTGGACTTCTTCTCTTGCACTCGCTGAGAACCACTCGAGATGGTAATGGTCAATTTGAGCACCTTGGTCTGAAAATGGTGCCGAAAAGTCGAGAGTCAAAGATGTGGAAGAAGAGTCGACTGATACGCTCTTCCCAGCAGGATTGGTACGCAAAATGACACCCTTCTCATATTCAAGTTGGTCGGGCGCCGCCCTCGGGATGTCGTGCAGGGGCTCTGAAGGAGGGCCAAAGCCCATTTCATTTTTGGCAGACACCCGAATATAGTATTCTGAGCCTGCTTCGAGGCCTGAGATCGTAAACTGGTGAACTGTTAATGCTTCTTTGCGGTAACACAAATTTGAAAAGTACAAGTCCGATTCTTCGATGCTTTCTGATCCAGAGAAGTCTGACGAGGTCGACCATTCTATCAAATAGTGAGTCACAGCTGCACTGTTGTCCGTAACAGGGTGTCTCCAATAGACGCGAAGCGCAGACGAATCTTCTGCAACTAAAAACAGTTCCACGAGTTGGGGAATTGATGGGACAGCCATTGGCTTCACATTGAGCGATTCAGTTGGACGACCAAGTCCGAGCTCGTTTTCAGCGTAAATGCGCACTGCGTATCCTGCAGCATCTTCTGATCCCTGTGACAATCCTGTGATGACGTATGTATACGGACCGATGGCAATATCCATGTCCGTCTCTGAAAATCGGTAGATCTCTCTCTCGCCGTAGTTGCCCAAAGGTAACTGCTCAACTTCTACAGCGGAATTGCTCAAGCCTGCACTGTGTACCATCAACTCAGCAGTGGGCACGTTCGTGTCAAAACTGACGTGGTAATTTTGGAGTCCCCCACCATCCGTGTGCGACACGCTCACATCATAGATATCAGGCAACTGCTCGAGAGCAGCTTCAATAGAGAGGGCATTTTCTGCTAAAGTTTCCGATCCATATAGAATCGAAACTGTCGTATGTCCTAAGTACGAGAGGGAAAACTTCCCATCGGTCCCATCGATGAACGCGAGGCTCTGCACTTCATTCATGCCATACCGTGCCTCGTCGTTTGGCCACCACTCGATCGTGTAGGAAGATATAGTAGCACCGCCATTGTTAAGGGGCGGTGAGAACGTGACCTGCAAACGCGCTTCGTCGACATTTTCCAGGGCAAACTCTTCGGGCGATGTGGGCTTAATGGGCTTGGCCTCAATTTCGAATGGAGACCCTAAGATAGGAGAGGATGAATGATATAACCGATACGGAGGAATGACCACACGTGGTTGGGAGTTAGAGCTCCAAAATAAACGGGCGACGGCACTGCCCGTGACTTCGCGGTATTCGATTTTGATAGGGTACAGGCGATCTTCATCCATAGTAAGTTCTGTCGAAGCAGTCCATTCATTGTGACCCGATGCGTCGAATTCGTCAAAGAGCAAGGTATCTCCGACCCAGAGCCGCGCGCCATCGTCGGCCTCCAGACTGAACTCATACACCTCTGAAAAGGCAGGTTGAACAAAGCCAGTCCAGCGAATAGAAATGTAGTCTTTTCCAGTGGACGTTATCAAATCGTCTTCAGCCCAGAAGAAATTAATCATCGGATCAATGCGTTCTGCAACTGGATCGCCGAACAACCACCTATTGTTCCAGTAACTTGCATGTAAACCACCACTGTGGGCTTCTTCAATAGAGAGAGAATACAATCCAGAAGAAGGTGTCTCGTAATGTACTTCATACAAACCACTGCCTGCATACTCGACAGAAGCGGGGACGATTTCAGGACCATCCAAATTGGCAATGTATGCATTCCCCATAACCCCTGCAACGCTCTGCACAATAGATGCTCCGGTGGACGAGGGGCAGTCGTGGTAAACGTTGATCAGCGAATTTTGCCCCGTCAGTAAATTACCCTCTGCATACAACAATTCGATTTCGCCCACAGACTCAAACACGATAGTCCACTGATTACATCCATTCGAAAGGGCGTCTTTGGATTCCACTCCGACATTCACAATGCAGGAAAGATCCTCAAGGGCTGCTTCCAACACTTCAGTGGAAACGTCGTAAGAAAGATCCACTGTGCGCTCTCCACACATCTCCAAGAAAAAGCTTCCAGCAACATTGCTTTGGGTGGAAGTCACAATCATCTGCCGCACGTTGTGATCGCACGCCACCACACTAGATACGATGTTTCCGGAGTTTAAACTGGTTAGACCGGACGGGTCAACTGAAATAGGCTGCAGATCTCCTAGATTAGAATCGAAGGTAACCACAAATTCAAAAGATGCAGAGCCGCCGATGGGGCCGTTGGCAAAAAAATCCACACCACTTTGGGTTTCACCGTTATATACAGACGAAAGCTCGATCCTCTCCGACGAGATACTAACAACCGAAAACACAGACCCAAATTCTCCAGTTTTTGCCGTTTCGTCCCCGGCACCCACACGGATCCAGTCGCCCACAGTAAATGAACCAGTTGCATCTGCAGAAGTATACACATAGGTGTCGTCGAAGACAACATCTACTGTGATCCCTGACACCAATACAGAAACAGCAGGTGTTGTTACCGTGACCGCCCCTACACTCGCGAGCCCTTCTAAGGCGCGTTCAATTTCACCAAGACCAGAGTTATAATTGATTTGTGCTGAATGGCCCATAAAGGACAACACGTACATTCCTCTCAAAACATCGGCAGGGTCTTCTGTTCCAATCGAAACGATCTGCAGTTCTTGCACATTGCCCTCCAAGTGTCGATTTGTAAACTGATCTCGTGATTGTATTGTGAACGTAGACAACGACTGGGAGATACCGGTATGCAGACCGTGCAGTCCAGGAAAGAGACCAAGGTTTTCAGCGGTTCTGCCTTGAGTGGGTTCGACGACAAATTCGTCCGTGTCCACAGCAGTACAGTGAATTGCGGAGATGTCTGTGTGTTTCACGTCAACAGCAAAGGGGCTTAGGCCCTGAATCGAGGTTCCGACCCCCCCTGATACAATATTGGCAGATACATCTGCATCCGAGAAAGATACGTCGTTGATTTCGAGATTAGGAAGTTTCCCGAAATTCGTTCTCGCACTGGATGTACTTGACGTATCGGGTGTAAATGTAATCGAAAACTTGTACCCTTTCGATTCAGTTTCATCGATGACGATCTTTTGGACATCAACGCTTGCGATGGTATCAAGGGCCATAAGCTGGGTCGCCATGGACACCCCACTCAGTGGTGATCCCTCTTCATCTAGGATGCTCATTTGGACGCTCAGACCCTTGAATGAAATTTCTACATAATCGGTGTTGGTGAAAGAGGGCTCCTGATTCGGATTCACGATGGTAAGTTCCTGCACTTCTTGCACAATTGGGTGATTGGCGGTGTTAATGTGAGCCGATACTCCGGCTTTCATATCATTGACGCTCGCGGCCCCGTTGATGAGATCGGAGTCCTCGATTTCAAGTTTTTCTACGTCTCCAACAGTCCCAGCAAAGGTAACTTCGTATAAATATTCAAAGTCACCGGTCATACTCCGGGAAACTTCAACACCAGAGAGCAAGCTAAGGTCGTTCAACGCCTTCTCCATGGCTATGGCGTTGGCATCCCAAGCCAGAACTGCTGTGGGTTCTCCCTGATAAGATAAGGAAAAGGAGCCACCGCCTGACGCATCCGCGAAAGATGTAGATACCACTTGAACTTCTGCCTGAGTGGACATACTCACTCCCACTGTGTGTGTACCCGCAATTTCAGGGGTGTACTCGACGTGGTACGCGCCGTCACCAATGTATGTCACCTGCCCGACTTGGTATGAACCTGGAGCATAGCTTGTCGTGTGGAACACGTCGACGGCAAATAGGCTGCTACTTTGGTGATCTTCGCGATTGTTTCCGTGTAGATCTTTAGCTTGGATCGTGAAGAAAGCCTTTTGTCCCGCTTCTGCGAAACGCAGACCTTTTCCATAGGCCACCGTCGTGGAAGGATCTGTGACAGCTGGCTGCACAGTCAACGTGGAAGGCATTCCTGAGATAGACAGGAACGGCCTTCCCATTCTTACCCTTTCGATGTCAACAGCGGCGTTGTTTCCACTGAGAGTCGAGGGTACATATTCTAACATATCCACGTCACCTTCTGCATTTGTGCCCTTGCCTCTGTGAAAAGTGACCATCCATGTGCATCCCAGATCTACATCACAGCCAGATTCTCGGTTGACTGTGACGCCATCTGTCCAACCAATGGCGAGCAAATCCGTCAGGGCTTCTTCAAAATCTTCATCAGTAGTATCGAAGTTGATTTCTTCCGTGGTTGCCACAAGGACTTCACCATCGTCAGTCTTGCCTGTGAACTGTAGCCTGAATGCCCCACCGAGTTGAGAGCCAGAATCGACGCGCGTGCTGATGGCCTGAATCTCGTCGACACCCGGTTCTTTGATGTCCACTATGTATGATCCTTTCACTTGGGGCACGAACGAGACTAAATGCGTTCCTGTCAAATTTGGGTCTCCCTTGTACACAGGCAATTCAAATTGCTCGCCAGGGCCACACAGGGATGTCTGAATGTTTGTCAGGTAGCTGCTGCAGCCGAATCCCAGAAATTGGGAGGAGAGTGGCACATTGGCCGCATCAAATGGCTCTGCATTGGGGTGCACTTCGAAAGTCTCATAATTGCTCTCGTCGCCAATCATGATGCTGTCCCCACGCTTCAGAGGGCTCCGAAGCGGATATGCACGGAAGTCAAGGCTTGTGCTTCCAATTGCGGCGACCCCGTGGGTGGCGTGGGCAGTGCCAACGTAATCCCAGCCTTTTTTTACGATGGATGACACATCAAATTGGGCACTATCGAAATTCCCGCACCCATGCCCAGCTTCAACGGAGACATCAAATGTCAGCAGCTGCTGCTGGGGCGGAGATGGACTGTCTACTGTGGATGCGACCACAAAGTCACATTTCCCTCCGTAAAAATCGGGGGAAATGACGGAAAACTCCATGCCTTCCACGAACCAGCCCGACAATCCGCTCTCACCTGCAATTCCACCGCACTGGTCTCCTGTGCCCTGCAGAGGACAGGCATCGTCAGCAACTACTGTCATGGTTCCCCCAGACAGCGCTGTGACACATCCAGAACACAACTGGTGTGGAAAGTAGGTGATCGGGGAACCAACAACGCTGGAAGTGCCAGAGTTCCACACATCGTTCGTGCGACCTTCTCCTGCCCACCCAGAAGCGCCGGTGATGGATACAAACCATTCATCCCGACTGCTTAAAGCCCGCACATTTGCGTTCGTGTCCTTGGCTGTGATTGTGAAGGTGGCGACTTCAAGAGCTACACCATCCGTTAACCCCGTCCCAATGACAGAGCTTGTCACATGGTCGACTGCTCCTGGAACAATGGTTACCTGTTGGGGGCTTCCATCGATATGTCGTTTGTACCAAAGAGCATGGGATGGTACTAATTCGTGATCTATAGTGGGAGATTCCCAGCTTAGCGCAATGAATGATGGGCCATCAATTTCTCTATACTCAATGCGCAGCGCATGCAACGTATTTTGTTGTAAGGATGCAGATCCCACCACCTCGCCAGCTGTCGCAAACCAGGCATCGATCACGAGAATGTCGTCAATATACAATCGAATACCGTCGTCAACATTGGCAATCAAACTGAAAGTTTCCGAGGACGGAGCCTGGATCCAACCCACAATTCCGATGGAGTAATGGTCTGCTGGGAAATCGTTGAAAGGTGCGTGGAGACCATAATCCAAGTCAACTGTCGAGAGAAGCATCGTAGAATCACACTGCCAAATTCCATGCGTGGGGGACGTCGTCTGCTGGCCACTTAGGCAGTGATTACCAGTTGCCAAGACAGGTTTCGTCAAATCTTCTTCACGGAAAAATGTCGCCAAAAGGCCGCCTGGCTGGGCATATGTGAGGGACATGGCGTAATCACCAGCTACGTTCGGCAAATACTCCACAAAGTACGTGCCGTCTGTATTGGGGTTTAGCCTCGAAGAAATGGTCGCCGCAATAACATTGTTCTCCGATATAAGCGACACAGCAAAAAAATTGCCATAATTAACCTGTTGGTCTAGCTCGTTCATGAACTGGTCTTTTGCTTGGATAACGAAGCTCTCAGGTACGCCCTCCATCGCAACGGCTTCTGCATTGTGGGTGGAAAAAATACCACTGGCAGCCGCGTGTGTCACCATGATACCACCAGAGAGATCAGTTTCGATAGACGTGCCGTCGATGGTGATGTCCAACGAGTAGTGGCCTTTGATTGTGGGTGTATATTTAATAACATAGCGCCCAGAGTTAGACACTTCGTAGAACAGCTCGTCGATACCCTTGACGTATTCCTGAATATACACGAACACGTCAAGGCCAACGCGACAGAATGACGTCTCCAGCGCATTGACAGTGGAGCAAACCACAGTCGTGTCGTCTGTGTCCTTCAGGGAGGCAACCGTGGCTAAGCTAAGGTCCCCAACTGAACTAGTGAATTCAATCACGACATCAACGTCATCACTGTAACTAGGGTCGCATAAATTATTGTTTCCATCGATACTATACACACTCACTTCAATTCCAAGGTTAGACTGCAAGAGTGTTTCGAAGTCTGCAAGTGAGGATCCAACTGGGATAACGACTGAAATCCCATCAAACACAAGCTCGAATTCGGAGTACAGTAGTGCATCGAGGGTACAAATGATATTTTGCTCCTCATACATTCCGATCCGAAAGTGGTAAGAATCGTGCAACAGTGTCACGCCAATTTTGCCTAGATCGCCCCCGTCTTGTCGGTTGTTGCCGTATGAGCCTGGCTGGATTTCAAAGGTCTCGATAGTAGGTGGTAATTGCGAGGTATCTGCATAGTGAAGCCCCTCGTAGTCGACGTCGAACATAGGCAGGTCGCCGACATTCGTTGGGTGTACTACACCATCGAACACGACGGTCCACACCGTAAAAACCTTGGGTATATCTGATACTTCGTCGCCCTGGAAAATCAAGGTATCTTTAGTCACGGAAACATCCCCGATTGTAGACAAACCTTCCAGACGCGATTCTATAAAATCATCTGTCGCATCATGGGAGATAGGCAAAGTCCATTCTCCTCCAAAGCCCACCATAAAGCTACCCCAAACAGGCCAAACACCTTGGACCACATAATCGGATGTGATCACGCCATCCCCTCCATTTAAGCCAAGGTTGTCCAAACTGAAGGAAACTGGGATATTCACTTTGCCGGGGCCTGCCGAGATCCATATTTTATGATCCCCAGCAGAAGTACATAAAAGCAGCCCATTGCATGCAAGCTTGAATCCAGCTGCATCTAGACCATACATCTCAATGTCATCATTGCCTGTTGCATCTTGCAGTGAGGTTTGTACTTCACAAACATCGTCAGAATAGCTTATCTCGTTGATGGTAAACCCGTCATAAACTATGTCCAGGGATCCAGCATCAGCCATACATGTAAACTGATAAATCTCGTCTACGAAGGGTGCAATGCCCATTTGTGTCCTACTAATGTCCACGTTAACATCGTCACACTCCAGCAGTGGTAATGCTCCTTTATCTTGAGTGAATTCAATAACATAAGAAGATCCTGTTTGAATATTGGCGTCGTCAGATTCGATTTCAATACCCCCGTCTGCCACGGTGTGGAGCAATTCGAGGCTAGACACAAAGTCTGTGACGGATAGGGATCCATCGGTCGCTACCGTGATAGGTCCGCCACGGAATGAAATAGTGACGGGGTTTGCAGCAGAAGCCCCAATCGTGATGGTTTGTTTTTCGTTCACGACGTTCACTACCGTGGCCAAAGTATATAATGCCTGACTTTCAACAGCACGGGTGTCTTTCGCTTGGACAGTGAATTCAAAAGATTCACCAGCAACACCTCCCACTAGACCGGCACCAGCAGCAGTGGATGTGTATGCTTCCACAACTCCGTCGTCGACTAACAGGGTGAAGGGGCTTTGTCCAATATGTACTCCATTGTTTGTCACTGAAACAGAATAGGTTCCCTTCTGGAAAACTGTGTACGCAATCGGATAGTCACCGTTCATGGCTGCGTAGTCGATGCTGAGCGTGCCAGTGGTATCAGAGTCCTCTACAATTTTTAGCTGTCCAAGTTCCCATAGATCTAGATGCGATACGAATGTGATGGCCCATCTGAAATCATCTCCTGATCCGCCGTTGTTGCTCCTGCTAACGCGTACATCCACTGATGGGGTGTGCAAAGCTTGCAAAATGACCTCCATGGAACTAGCAGTAATATCAGAGCTCATCTTCTCTGTTTTTTTGCCTCCAAAGGAAAGCTGGAAATAGCCAGCGGAAGCTGAATTAGAAGATTCTAAATACTGCACACTGGACGAGGTCCTCACTTCATATCCATTCGATCCTCGCAATTCGACCAAGAACGTATCAGATCGTCCGTCTCCATAGCCGTCGAAGTTATCAGTGCCAGAACCCACCCTTGGATTCGAGAACGCATCCCTGGCATGTACTATAAAAAAACTGGGAATGCCCACAATTGCTTCACGGAGTCCGTCTCCGGTGGCCACTGAACTGGGAGGGTGCAAGTCCGCATGCACTGTTGTCAAAATAGGCGGTGTGTCGAGTGGAAGGCAATGGGGGAATGACGAATGTCTGAAAATGGCTGGAGCGGGTTCGTCCTGCGGACAAGCCACAATTATTTCGTTATTGAAGATTATTTCCATACTATAGTCTCCAGCCAACAATACGGTATATGTCACGTCGTAAGTGCTGTCCTCGTTGTCCACAATAATCCCGCGATATTTGACATCTGGCATCTCGGTGTTAGACATGATGACCTGATAACTGTCCCCTCCCACCAAGCGAAGGTTGCCAAATGTGTCTCTGGACTGAAGAGCAAACGTTCCTACGTCGCCCGCAGACGCTTCCACGAGATAGTCCATTTGGGGGGGGGCGAAACTTGATGCAGTTGAAGTTTGCCGGACTGTGGGGCCTGGCAAAGCGCTCACAAGGAATGGGCTACATGCGCTGTCTTCTCCCTCCCCGCAATAGATATGATGTCCCCCCGTCGTGATGGACAAGTAGTACGTTCCAGAACCAGTTGTCGTATCCGTGATCGTGTACGACACTTCGTACTGTCCTGCACCAATATATTCAGGGCCATGATACGGGGCCAGGGATACCTCACAGTCATCGGGGGATGGAGAACAAATTTGAACTTCAAAACTATCCCCTCCAACGATTTTGTCATTGCCTAGTTGATCTCGGGCTTGGATGATGAAGTGTGCAGGCTCCCCTGCGATTGCCAGTCCCAGACCGTCGCCTGTGGCAAAAGAATGTGGGTAGTCGATGGCTCCGGGGAGCACGGTGATTGTGTACGGACTTCCGACGACATGTGTCGCAAAGTAAAAGACATTCGCGGGAATAACTTGTCTTGGGATCGAATTGCTGGACCATTCGAAGGACAAATTTGCAGGGCCGCGCTCGTCTTTATATTCGAGCACAATATCATAGAACTGTCCCTCGTTAAAGGAAACCACAACGCGGTGTTCAATGCCTGTATTGGTGTCCCAGTTGTCCACAACAAGCTCGTGGTCGATCCATAGTCGTACTCCATCATCGGCAACCAGGAACAATGAATACTCATCAGTCGTATCTGGTCGCAGTTTTCCTTTCCACATCACACTGACGTAGTCTTTCGCGTGATCTGTAATTAGTCCCTCTCCCCAGTCAAAAGATATGGACGAATCGATTTTTTCAAGGACAGGGGCGTCCATGAGCCATTGGTTGTTATAATATTTTCCCGTTAGACCTCCACGCTGCAGCTGCTGCACAAACAAGACGTGGTTCCCCGTGACAGTGGGCGTGTACTTTGCCGTGTAGCTCGGCAGTCCGTCCACTTTTTCCTCTACTACCAATGCTGGCTGGGATCCTGTTAGGGACTGCGCGCTCCCAGACACAACTTCTGTTGTTTTCACATCCACACTACTCCCTGTCAGCTTGGATTTGTCCAATATAAGATTATCTAGATTTCCGATGTTGGATCTAAATGTAACCAGCCACTCAAACTGGCCTCTGGTGAGCACATTACGCGCCACGTCCACAACACCGATCGTTGGGAGACTTTCGAGAGCACTTTTTATTCCGTCGTCATCGACATCGTAGGGAAGCCATTTAGTCACTGCATTTCCGTATGAAATCGTAAATTGGCCTCCAAGAGGTGTAGGATTTCCCCCAATAGTGCGGATTGTTTGTTCCTCATGTCGATAGGGCAAGGCAACCATGCTGGGAAGGTTGCCCACATTTTTGGTAAAAGTCACGGTCCAGCGATGTCCTGTCCCCAAACTTTCCTTCGTGACGTCGACATCTTCGATTGTGGATAGAGCTTCTAGGGCGGCTTTCATATCTGAAGCTGAGACATCGAAGTCTAGATTTGCACTCACGGCTCCTCCCATAGCAACCACAAAGGTACCATCGAGGGATGATACGCCTGGCCGAATCTCTTCAGAGGTCAGTTCAAAGTCCGTGCCGGATGGAGGTGAGTCTGCGTCAAGCGCAATCTCGATTTCTGGTACATCATGAACAGGATCCAAAAATGTAATGAGCCATGTGCGTAAGCCAGTGGTTTCAGAGGAGCCATCAAAAAAGTTAGCTGCGAACATTTCCACTTCAATCGAAACGAGATTGTCCAATTTGAGGAGTTCAGTGTGTACATCTGCTGCTGACATGTCGGTGGTTAATGTGACACCAGTACTGGCTCCTCCCATTGTTACCTGATATGATCCATGATTCAATGATCCTTCCGAGACAAACGTAGACAAAGACTGGATTTCAGGAACGAATTGCAAGTCGGAGGACGTCATGATGGTCTGTATTTCTGTCACGCCCTTTTGGACCTCGTGGAGAAAGAAGTCGCCGGTTCCAACACTTAAGTCATCAAATTTAAGGCTGGGCAGATCACCTAGGTTTTCAGTGAATGTGACCTCGTATGTATTCGCCTCTCGGGATACGAATACGTCGTCCACATTCGAAAGTTCTTCCAAAGCTATTTTCAGAATTCTTGACGCCTCATCATCGGAGCTAGCAACTAGCTCTGCAATGTCGATGGGCTCAGTTGTTTCCTCCACTCCACTGAGACGACTGGTTGTGTCCATCGTGAGGCTGAATGATCCAGTGGCAACATTCAATGTGAATGATTGGATCTCGTATATGATGGGATTAAATCTGGCAAGTCCGCCATCCGAAACCCAGCTGGTTAAAACTTCACCGTCGTTAACCTCTTCTACGTATAGTTCCGTGTAAAACAAATCAATGTGGTTGTCTTTCACAACACCCCCACTTTCCTTCTTAGGCTCGATCGTGAATTCATTTGCGACGCCCATTACGAACTCTGCAACACTCATAGGAGATGCAATGTCTTGTACCACCAAGATTGGCAGGTCACCGCTATGTTCCACGAACGTGATCATCCAAATATAGTCAGGATGGTCTCCTTCCCTCGCAACATTGACCTCTCCAATCTCTGTCGAATATTCGAGGGCATCCTTGAACTGACTGGCGGTTGCGGTAGAACTAATCGTTGAACTTGGATCGTCTTCTGATCCCTGAAGGTAAAGAACGAAATCGTCCGAAGATCCCTCCAAATGCACGTGTTGAATTTCATACACGACCCCAGCAATGCCCGTGATTAGGGCACTTCCGGAGCAAGTTGTGTGGGCAGAGCTTGCACTAATCCTGGCGAGCACCGTCGTACTTGCGACACTGGCAACACCATCACCAACAGTGTTAATAGCAACGACTTTGAACGCGTACGTCATTTCTGGCGTTAAACCGGTCGCCACGAAAGCCTTCGTCGAAGGGTTGTCTTTGCCATCGTATACTAGAGTGGCTTCGGAACCTTCTTGATCCACGAGCACCTGTATTTTTGGATTATGCCCTGTAAGTCGACCGTCAGTCACACCCATCTTAGGCAAATTGCCCACATCTGCATCGAATCGCACCACCCACTCCGCGGTGTTATTTCCGATGTCGTGCTTGACCACATTCACTTGGTTCACCGTGGTGAGCAATTCCAGGGCGTTTTCCATTTCGTCGGCAGATGCATGTACAGATATTCCCATTGTCTCCTCGCCTCTGAAGATAACGGTGAAGTCCCCATCAAGTTGGTCGGCGCCTTTTTTCAATTCCGTCACCTTCAAGATAGACACTTCGTTCAACAGCACGTCCTCCACAACGATAGGATCAATGTCTATTTCTGCAGCGCTCTCAGCTCCATCCTGTAGAGTATTGAAGTTGACTTGAATACGCCGATCTCCATCGCTTCCCATCTCTACGCCCACTGATACTTTGTTTCCGTCGGCACTCCTCAAGTTCGGAAGTGCCTCCAAGGCGGTTTCAATATCATTAGCCGTGGCTGTAAGGTAATCCAAGGGCACGGTTTGTTCATTAGCAATGCGCAACCGAAAAACACCGGAGGTCGCCTTCATTTCTATTAGCTGTTGTTCGTACTGGGGACTGTCGATGGTGGTCTTGATCGTTTGGATTTCATGTTTCACAGGGTACTGATCAATGACGGAGTTCTTCGCGATCCCTGAAAACATGTACAGCCGGTACCCGGTAATCTGAGACCCTCCGTTGGCGAGTGGGGCCTTCCACGATACGGAAATGGAAGTGCCCTCAACTTCGTCCAAAGACATGCCCAACTGAAGCGAAGGGTCAAATGGGTCGTTTAGTTCTTGGAGTTGCCTTGATGAGAAAATGTCCTCAATCACTGGTGGGTTGGGCGCGAAGGGCACTTCCGCCATCATAACAGTAAGCACATGACTCTGCGCGCTATAACCCATAGCATTATGCGCCACAGCATAAAACCTGTACGTGATGCCCTCGGTGCAATCATCGTGTTGATAAAACGTGTTTGTTCCGCTATAAACTTCCACATACCCTCCGCTATTGCAGTTATCGCAATCCATCCATAGCTGGTACTGAGTGATTGGAGACCCACCGTTATCAATAGGTCGAGTCCATCGCACGCCGATGCTTCCGTCGCCCAATGCGTCCCCGCCAGTGTTGGTGGTCACAGAATCACGGTCAGGCCGTGCAGGTGGTAGAGGGGCAGTAGGGTTTCGAACAGTGAAAAATGACTCCTTGGAAAATTCGCCAAAGCACGCTCGCCCAGGGTTTTCAGGGTAACAATAATTCACCGCTCGGACTGTGAAGCGGTACTGTCGACCGGACTCGACCCCATATGAGGAAGCGGATGACACTCGGAACTCCGTGACATCAGGAGCGTCAAGTCCATCATAGACCAGTCGAGGGTTTCCGCCCGCCCAGTCATCCATCCAAAGTTCATACCCCATGATGGAAGCCCCACCCGTGATAGTGGGATGTTCCCAAGAAACCGTGATTGAAGTTAACGATGATGAGACTAAAATTGGCTGCACCATCAGTCCAGGAGGTTGGTGTGAGGGAGCTGCTAAAACAGGATCCGAGTACTTTCGATCTCCGTATCCTACTTCATTGTGCGCATACACACGAACAAAGTACGACTCCCCGAGTGCAAGTCCATCAACTTGGAACTCGTAGGGTGGGCCTCCAGAGAGGTCTGTAACAAGATCATACTGACATGTCTCCAGTGGGAGCCCTGTTTCACCATCAGTGCAAGGCCCATTCCCTGGCACGACTTCGACTACATCCGCGAGAATATCGTTGGAAGGAAGCAATCCCCCAGTCAGTTCACTGTCATAAATCTGAAGTTCCTCTACATTTCCAAGGTTACAAACATCTTCACCAGTGTCTTCAAGGACACGACAGCCGAGGAATGTGACGTACCATGACCTCCCTTCTTCTGGTCGGATCGTTCGAGAGACATCAACCACACCAATTGTGCTCAGTTCTTCGAGCGCTCGTTTGATGGTAAAGGCACTAGCGTCAAATGCAATAGGGCGTGTGGTCAAACCCTGGTAGCCCAGTTGGAAAGTACCTCCCAAGCCAGGTGAGCCCTGGATGGTATGCGTAATACTTGCGGTCCCCGTGGAATCGCTGTTGGTAGAGGTAAGTTTATCAAACGTCGGCTCGATCTCTCGCATGTCGCCAGACCCAAGTGGGAAATGTCCAGGATTTGAAGCAAACGTAATAGACCATGCAAATGCCGCAGTTCCATCAGCTGCGATAGCCGATCGCTCAACATTGACGAGTCCAACCGGGGGTAACTCTTCTAGTCTGGCCTTCACTGTAGTGTCCGCTGCGTTGTGTGCGATGGCTGAGGTAGTATGGCCCTGAAAAGTTAACGTAAAATATCCTTCGACTTCATTGCCTATAACGGAATCGAAACCATCAAAGCTTTCACCGTCCACAAACACATTTACTGCATGGCCATTCCCCGTCAAAGGGTCCGTTGGGCTATACACATATTGAATGGAGGGGACATTCCCACCAAGCCCGTTTGAAATGAATCTAACCCCAAAAATCGTTTGCCCCCCGGCCGTTTCAGCTGGAACCATGCTTGTAACTATCACCCCACTCTCACGAATGGAACTGAGCCTTTGTAGCTCTAGTTGCACCTCCGAATCTTGTGCAAACACAGAAATATCGTCCGTAGTATCTCCCATAAAACTGAGCCTGAACGATCCACCAAGAGGTGCCTCTCCGCGTTGGTGTTCAATAACATTAATTCTACGGCCGCCCTTCAAGTCGTTTGTGTTGCCTTGAATGCTCTGAAGGTTTCCCGACATCCCAAAAACAGACAAATACTCGATATGAAACCCGCCGGCACATTGTGCGTTGACGGGATCGCAGGGCCCACATGCTTGGATGCTGTCGCCGAAAAATTGGATGTCCACATTTAGCAACAAGTTCAGCTCCTCCAGCTTCATTTTTATGACGGACTCGTCGTCCTCGTCCCAATCAATGGGGGGTGTAGTCTGACTGCCAAACGAGAGAGAAAAGGATCCACCCGTGGCGTCACAATAGATTCGCTGTATTTCAGGTAAGGCGTCCACGCCATCAAAAGTCGAATCTAAGACGATGAGCTGTACTTCGTCCACATCATCAGTGCTGGTGGACACAACTTGAACCTCTTGGCGGATCGACAGGTCGACTTTCACCTCTTGGATTTCGTCGACTAGCCTGGCTTTGTCCCACTCGACTCGGTACTTATCGACCACCTTGCCACCGTCATGCTCAGGCGCAGCGAATGAAACTCGCAAACTATCTCCATCGACGACGTTCACACTAATGTCGGAAAGCTGGTTGGGCTGCTGTGGAAGAGGGAGCTCAAAATTGGGTGACGATGTTGTCCACGGCCCGTACCCGACCTCGTTCAGTGCCTGCACCCTGAAGTAGTAGGGGATTCCTTCTCGTAGAGATCGCACTCTCACAGATAAGTCGCTTAGATCCGCGACAACAGCGCTTCCCAGGCTCAGTCCTTGAACACGGTCCAAACTGTTGAAAGGCGGGTGTACACCCTTTATGAGTTCGTTCGAGGTAGTGGACACCGCAGCTCCGATCATGGACTCTTGGTCCAGGATCAAGGTAGGCAAGTCGCCCATTTCCGTCAGGAATGTAACGGCCCAGGTATACCCCCTGTTTTCATCTGCATCTGATCTGGTAACTTCCACAGTGCCAATTGTCGACAAGCTTTCCAGGGCGGCCTTCATGTGTGCCGCTTCGACATTGAACGCCAGGTACTGGGTGCGTTGACCCCGAAATTCGATGGCGAACTCTCCATCAAGTGATAGAGTGTTGGAATGGCGACAATCACTGCAGGCGATATCGCTAGCCGTCTCTACAAGCGTAGTAGGGGATCCAGCATCAGAGCTCCCGGGAACAATGGCAGCCTGAAGCGCAACTAAAGAAGTTCCCGTGTTGGTATCGAATTTCACCGCCCACTGACATCCTTGCTCCGCTGTGGGGCCTACACTCGTCACGGTCACCTGGCCGACGGTTACAAGTTTTTCTAGTTCGGTTTTCACGATGTTCCAGGCACCATCCTCAACAGTTTCTATCGTGAAGGTGTCCACAAGATTGCCAGGATGGGAACTTGTAGCCGTGAAGTCGAACAAATCGCTATCGGTAGTTGCAATTGTCATTTCAGGCAAGTTTCCGGACATTCCTTGAAAGGTAATTGTCCAAGAACATTCGTGCGCAGGGTTCGCAGATAGCTCGTCCGCGGGATCAGCATCCACAACAATGGTGCCACTAACCGTGTCCAATTCCTCGAGTGCAACTCTGATATCTTCTGCCGCAATGCGACAGTCCCCATTTTCCAATGGGTTCGCAAACACATACTCTGTCGCCTCGCCATCGAACAAAAGCCGGAACTTTGAAAACGGAGACACGATGTTCGACGACGTGCACGAAATGCGCTGAACTTCTCGAGACACGGGGTCGCACACGCCTGCGACATTGGCTGGAATATTTCCCGTTGTGGCGGACCTTCCTCCTCCGTCCGTCATTGTGAGCTGGAAAAAGGTGTCTTCGCCAATGTCATTGACACCATCGGTCACAATGCTGACAACCTGCACTTCTTTGATGGATCCTTTCCGTACTTCTTCAAACACAACATTTGACGTGCCCCCTGCCGCATTCAAATCGGCATAGTCTACTTCAAAATCGTCCACGTCGCCCTCGTCCTGCGGGGACAAAAAACGTGCAGTCCACACATAACCTCCTTGGTCGTCCTCCATGCTGCGCTTCACTTCGAGACTGCCCAACACTTCCGGGAGGTTCTCAATGACATGTTTCACGTCTGCTGCAGAGGCGTTGTGAGAAATTGTTCCCCAGGTGGTACCTACGCGCACATTGAACGATCCTGATAATTCAGACCCCTGTTGCGTTTGGATAATGTCGACGTTCGATCCTTCTCCGACGAGGTTGTTCCATTTCGCAGACATCATGTTCAAGTCCTTCGAGTTCGCTCTATCTGTGAAAGTCACGCTCCACTGGTATCCACCCTGGTCTGTCACGTACGTATCGGTCCTTGTGATGTCTACAGACCCGATGCTCGGAAGCAGCTCCAACGCCTCTTTCATATCGTTTGCGGACGCATCATGATTGATCGATTTCGTTTCATGCCCATCGTACTCCAGTGTAAAGTATCCATCCAGAATGTTTCCTTCTTGCTCGGTGCTGAACGCCACATCAGCACCAGTGCCGGTAAGGGAACTACTGTAGAGGTACAGTGGGGGCACATTTCGCATGTGACTGGCAAAAGTAACAAGCCATGAAAATCCATTGACTGAGTCAGGCCCCACTCTGCTCACATCAAAAATGCCGCCTTCACCAATATTAGCCATAGATTCCAAAATCTCTTTGACTGCATCCCGCGAGCCTTTAGCGTCCGCGCCATGGCTTATTACCCCAGAAATTTCCATACTTCCTCCGAATGTAGTGGTGTCAAATGCAAGCGCAAATTCTCCGCCGAGCGTTTGAAATGGAATAGCTGATGTGGTAATTTGTTGGATTTCCAAGAGCGTAGTGGCATGCGTTGAGACGAGTTGCACTTCATCTACATCGTTCGCAGACGACGTAAAGGAAATAATCTCGTTCGCACCAATGTACGTAGCCGAAGTGATTGTCTGGATCTCTGTCACTCCTGGGTCAGTGTCCCACTCCACCAAATAGCTTGTGACTTCAGAGCCCCCATCACTCGAAGGAGGCAAGAAATTGAGCTCAAGTTCGGTGTTGCTGATAACTTGCAGACTTGCTGCAGCCGGCTGTTCTGGCACAATTGACGCAGAGATTCCCACCAGCAACGCGAGCCACAGGAGGCATTGAGTGCGCATTACAGCAACCATCGTATGCGCGTTCGGCGCCACCTAAGTTTGAAGCGCCTCACGTGTCCATCCTCGATTAAATGAATATAAAGAGTGACTGAAAAGTGTCT
>Ga0075496_1070655_pt1 | contig 22803 bp, 1 predicted proteins | sample DEB08_RNA1_8_FD_73447 | JGI IMG/M metagenome (GOLD analysis project Ga0075496, IMG submission 73447) | Aqueous microbial communities from the Delaware River and Bay under freshwater to marine salinity gradient to study organic matter... | ecosystem: Environmental > Aquatic > Marine > Coastal...
CTATTTAAAGGTGCGCAAACATAAAAACGACGAACCCCAGCACACACAAATCACTACTGTACAGCCGATTGCTGACATTTACATACGGATGCAAAACTAGAACTTCTTAGGCGACAAGTCTTCAAGTCGTGGGCTTTTTTTCAAGCAATCACCCCTTGGGCTCGATTCGCTTTGTATACCCCCAGGAAGAGGCGGCAACCTCACTTGCATTAGACCCTCAGCTCCGGAACCCACAGCCTTTAGATTCGGTGCTGGTGTAACGATGTTCTTCTTTCTGTTGCTCATTGCTGGCAACGGTTTTGAAGTCAAGCCTGACATGAGGCTGACGGGTGGGCCACTGACACCCCTGCTGCTTTCTGCTGGCGGACCGGTTGGAACTATTTTTGGCGAAACTGAAAGAGCAATACTGCTGCTGCTGCCTGGATCAGTAGGAGGTCCGGTGCCAGTCAAGGAGCGCACCAACAGTGGAGGTTCATTTTTTATTTCTTCCTCGCGCTCCTTGACTCCCTTTCGGACCAATGTGGGCTGGAAGGCACTGCCTACATCCTCCAGCGGTTGTGTTTGCGCATCTTGCGGCTGCTCCTCACGAGGTTGCGGTATTGGTTCCTTGCCAACCTTGACGTCCTCCTCCATGTGAATGGTTGCCTCAGGCTTGCGTGACATTACATAAAACGTCAACATCAGGATGCCGCACACAACGAGAAGAACAGTCAGAACGGCGATGATTGTGATGAGCACGGAGGAATTACTGCTGTCGCTACCATCGCCTCTGATATCGATTGCCATGATTCCTTCCTGGCTCACCACGACGGGCGCCTGCTCGAAGGCCAAGCTCTCCACTCCTTCCACGCCTGCAGCTTGAAGAGAACCCTTCAGAGTTCCATCTTGTACCGCTGTGTCCAGTTCGTTGACCACGTTTGCGACATTCTCTTCCTCAACCGTGATCGCGACATTGACCACTAGACCTTCTTGCAACCGTCTCCGCGCTTCTTGGGGGCCATAACTTCTTATTTCCACGTTTGCCACAGATACCCCCTCGATGCCGTTCGCTATCCCGATTCGGAAATTCTCCTGCAACTGAAGGTCTTGATCAAATGCTTCAAATGTGACACCTGACAACATGAACGCCGTTCGAACAACGGCGACCCCTATCTCCTGGCATTCACCAGCGCTTCCCTGGACCATGTAGTAGCCAGCAGCGCAATCTACGCACTCCAGCGGATCGTCCACTCTGGTGCATGAGTCGCACGCGTCAGAACACGCACTAACACATAGATTGTTCTCAGGACGTTGGAGAGAAGGACAAATGTAACAAACTGCTCCAGGATCACAGATGGCGTCCACTTCACAATCATCGAGGGAATTGCAGTTTTTCGATGCCCCGCATTTTTCCAGACACGACCCCCCACAATCAACGTCCGCCTCATCGCCGCTCAAGATTCCATCCGCACACAAATCCTCGACCGTCGGGGTAGTCGTCGGTGGAGTATCACTCGGAATAGCTGTCGGCATTAGAGTTGGCACAACAGTTGGCATCGAAGTTGGCGCAGCAGTTGGAGAAAATGTGACACATTCGTTGGATTCGCAATTGCCATTTCTGCAATCAGTGCTCAGGAGGCACACCTGTCCGTTATCACATCCATGGCAGGATCCGCCACAGTCGACATCCGTCTCATCCCCATTTTGCATGGCATCCAGACATGTGGCAGCAGTGGGGGACAAGGTAGGAGCAGCTGTTGGCGTCGCAGTGGGGGACATGGTTGGGCGAATGGTTGGGGATAGGGTTGGCGCTGCAGTTGTAGGGGATACAGTTGGTGCAGCAGTAGGCGAAAATGTAACACAGACTCCGGATGCGCAGTTTCCTGTTCTGCAGTCAGAGGACGCTATGCACATGCTACCGATATCACATGGCGCACATGTTCCACCGCAGTCCAGATCAGTTTCAGTGTTGTCTCGCACGCCGTTGGCGCATTCAAGCAGTGTCGGCATGGACGTCGGGATTTCAGTTGGAGCCGCCGTAGGGATGGGCGTTGGCATGGTCGTAGGAGCTCCAGTAGGGGCCACGTTAACGTCCGTAATGTGAAGCAGCACGTCATTGCTTCGACCAAGAACACATCCTGTATCTGCGTTCGCCAACTCAATCCGAATCAAAACGACTTCGAGAATTTCGTCCCATACACCATCATCCAGAACGGCGAGTGTGGTGGACCCTTCGGTGCCGTTCACTGGAATAGACACGATTGTGTCCAATAACGGGAAGTCTCCATCGGTGGAAGAGGCAGTGGCATCGACAGTGAAAACGCGAACATCGCAACTGACAAGCGCCTCTGTGACGATCTTGTCAAGCTCCACAACAATTGTCAAATTGAAGCCCTCGTCAATGTACACATCGGTGGTGGTATTCCCGAACCCCAGATTGGCGATCGGAAGCGCTGGGCGCGTGCACTCACTAACCTCACCAATGAAGTCAGAGCACGTCCACCCGGCCTCGAAAGCACAAGTTTCAGAACAACCATCTCTATCGACCGTGTTGCCGTCGTCACACTCTTCGACAGTTGTGCGAAAGCCATCGCCGCACAGGTGCACGACTTCTACCACTTCAATGGGGGTACCAGATGCAAGCGTGGTGTTATCAGCAGCCGCTTTCGCAACCGCTTTTTCCTGGTTTGCCTCTGTGGCCGCTACTGCAGCAGCAGCTTGTGCCTGTTGTACCTCGGCAGGGTCCAGAGGGATCCACGACTGGGGAAGTGCACCCTTTACAATTTCAGTTACAAAGCCCTGGGCCGTATCGTCGAACACAAGCGGGGGCAGGTCACCTGCGGAGCCGTCGACACTGAGTTTCATAAGCTCCGATTCGGCCACGGGGTACACACGTACTAGCCAACTGTTCCGAACATTCGTGGCGTCATAGCTGTCCTCGTACACGGCCTCATCTATGACCTCAAACACGTCAATGATGTTCACAAACAGCAGATTTTCAGAGAGGGCGAGACGCATCTCCGTGGCAGTGGCATCCACACTGATGAGAGGTGTGGTAATGCCCGCAAATTCGAGGGCAAAGTGTGTGTCGTCGCTGTTCAGCACACTGACCACCTGCTCTTCGTATATATAGCCATCCTCTGTGATGACGGTCTCTTCGTAGGAACCAGTACATACGCGGCTCACGGTAATTTGTGGAAGCCCGACAATAGTTGCACTTTCTAGATCTACACTGGCGAAAGGCAGCTGTCCCTTGTTCGGCGGTTGGTCCTCTTGACCAAAGATTACCAAAAAGTCCAACTCCATCGCCGTGGCACTCCCAGCAGTCGCGCCTTCCGGAACGCGCGTAAGAGCCACGCTGTCTGGACGTAGCCCAACCACCGTGGCACTTCCGATGGATAACAAACCATCCAAACCAATCGAAATATCGGTGTCTTCGACATAAGGCAGGACCAGCTGCCCTGTCGTTTCGCCATTGAAGTTGAAAAAAAATCGGCCCAGACATGTCGTCCACCACAACTCGCACACGCTGGACTTCGCTCGCTGAGACACACGAATTGTACCTGCGCAGGATATCGTCCGTTGTCGAGTTGACTGCAGTCACATAGAGGCATGCGTCATCTCCATTTGGCACGCCACATGCGTCCAAACAGGTCGAATCGTTACCATTGGGAAGCCCGCACAAATCTGCACACGTAGAGTTGTCGCCATTCGCAATATCACAGGCATCAAGACAGGTGGTACCATCCCCTCCGGGGACACCGCACACGTCGGGAGGAACAGTAATTGCCATTTCCGTGACAGTGTAGCCAGTGTCAAGGGTTCCGGCCGCGGCTTTTTCCACAAGGATGGCGGCGATGTTCACCAACTCCGCCAGAGCATCAAATGGTTCCGCCTCTTCTTCAACATCCGTGATGTTCAAGGTGGCTGTCGGCGACATCGTTGGATTTGCACTTGGCGACACTGTCGGGAGCGAGGTTGGCGCGACTGTGGGAGGAGCACCAACCACAATCGCCCTGTCGCACAAAGTGCCCGTCCACCCATCTTCGCATGTACATCTTTTAGAATCAATGCCTTTCGGCACGCACACTCCATTCAAACATGGTTCTGCAATATCATCTGCGCATGGATCACTGTCGCACAATTCGCCATACCACCCACTTGCGCATTCACACATGCCAGCGACACATTCGCCATTTGCACATTCAACTGTCTCGCAAGGGTCTACCTCATTGACGTCGAAGCCGATATCCAACCCATCCTCCACCAAAACCCGGCCATCCTCTCCCAGTCGCCTTCTGTTGCCTGGTACGATGTTGGTGACCCGAATCCGTTCGGGATTAATTTTCAACACGGACGCCATGTTGCGAACGAATCTATTTGATTTAACGATGTTGCCATTATCAGGATCATAGCTTGCGACGTAGTTGGGTGGAAGTTGGGCCACAAGCTCGTCTGGTAGAGTGGCTGGGTCGATCGAATTGTCCAAGAAAAAGCTGTCGAACGTTTCCGCGATCACAAGATTCACCTGCACGGCTTGTAGCAATTTCAATTTGACACGGTCACTTAGCCTACCACCCTTGACAACGAGTGTCATGTCTTTGCTGATGGGGTGGTAGTAGTTGCTTCCTGCTGGTTGGTCGATAGTGAGACGGTCGATTCTACCGACAGCGGGAACGAACTTTTCGTTATAGTATACATTAATTTTTCCCGGCCATAAGTACCGGATCTTGAGGATGACACCCCATTCCGGCACCTCCTGTTCGTCGATGGCAAACCGAGGCTCGACCGTCGACGCGCCGAGGAGTGTGAACTCATTGCGCTCGAAAAGACCTATGTCTCCTGTGTAGTGCATGTCGTAGCAACCGCCATTGGCTAAAAAGAAGGTATTGGGCTGAACGAGGCATCGCCCACTGCGTCCGCTGCCACTACCGGTGCCTCCGTCCTTAGGATTTTTGCAACCCCACGGACCAGTGCCGCCAGTGAAGACGTGGTGCGGAAATTCCTCAGGATCTTGCATGATCAAATTGGGCTCACCGTTAGGAACGGTGCAGGTTGAAATGCCCACAGGACCGTAAAGAATTTCCGAGCCACTAACAGCCCTCCGTTCGACAAAGTTCATCATGTAGATGTAATCCACACCGTGGCAGTCCATCCCCCCAATGTCGTCCACATCGGTGCATGACGCCTTAGCATCCCGCCCACCCCAGTCCGGGGACTGACCATCATATGCTGCGACTGTGTGAACGACACCTTGCCGGCTGTAATCGCGAGTGGCGGCTAAAAGTTCTGGCTCGTTCCTCAACCACGGAGGGCATCGATTGATAGCGTTCAGACCATCTCCGGTGTCCCACCACAATGGATTCGCCAGTGTCTCCTCACAGGCCTCCTGATAGGTTGCGGGCCACCTTCTAGGCGCCGCAGAAATCAGGAGCTGGGTCTCATTGCGATCCCAACTTGGGGACGATATGTTAAGACTGCGATCAAGGTCATATGCGATGCACTCTGAGAAACCGTAGTCGATGTCGTCGGCCTGTGTACCGGCAGCGCCCCATGCGAACTTGAGACGTGCGTTGAGAGGAATAGATCCGAAATCGAGGCCTTTGACAAATATGGGCTGGCAAAAGGCGAACCCGTAGTTTCCAGTTGACGCACTGCCCTGTCTGCCGCGCCCAATTCCGGCAATATCGTTCGTAATGGCCACATTGGAGCGCCCGCAGTCATCAGAACCGGTGAAGCCACGAAACTTGACGTTCGATATTTCCACTTTTGCACCGTCCACCCAGTCGTCCATCGTCCCGATACCAGTAACCTGGATCCCAGCATAGTCCCAATCACCTCCCCACGAACGGTACCCACTGACGAGACCTCCATTGGAGTAAGGCCCCCCGTACAGCCGAATGTCACAAGTATCGGCCCTGCTGGCGGTCATTTCTGACAGCCCTATGATCGTCGAGTCCACGATGTTAGTAGAACCTTTCGACCAACGCCATTCCAACGGGGTCTTGATCTCTGGCCACCACACATGATTATTGTTCACGAAACCTATACCATTTTCAACCAGCTCCATATTGGACATTTCATCAATGCCCGTTCTTGCTGACACTCCGATGCCATTTCGGTATGCTTGTAGGGCCAGGGATGTACAGCCATAGACCCAATATCCATATCGATTGCCCATCATGACGTTGTCGTTCCATTCCGACACACTGTAACATGGCTGGGCAATGAGCATGGCTATGTACCCATAATACACTCGGTTTCCGGTCACCACAAACTTCGAGTCTCCGAAAAACTCTATCACGTAGTTTTCGGTACATGATAGCCGGCAGCGCTGGTCCGCCAAAATAAGATTATTGACAAGACTGTGGGTGTGTTGTCGGCCGTGGTTGAAATGGTAATCACCACCTTCGTGCGAAGCAGACGTACCAAACTTTAATTCCGCCCCGAAGAAAGTGTTGTCTTTGAGCGTTATTGACTCGAAATGGTCAAACATTTTCCCACTCACCGGGTCTTCCGTGACGATCCCCTCCATCACAGGATGCGCCTGCGACGCATCAAACCACACCGCTGGATACTGGTGGAAGCACGCATCCCGGCCACAGCTATATGCCCACTGCTTCCCGGGGGTTACCCATTTGATGTATTTCATGTGGATCTCGCCTGGTTGTAAATACCGGATACCGTTCTCCAAGAAATCTGGATCTTCCACAGTGTATCCTTGCCTTGGTTCATTAGCTAATGGGTGAGCAGTGACCGTGAATCCATACTCCTGCTGCCGCACGCTCAAGCCTGACAGAAGATCAAACTGCTCGGTGGCCCCTGCCCGCAGCTCGACGTTGCGGTCCAGCAAAGACACGGTATCACGCACGTTCATATTGATGCCTGCTTCGGTTATGTTCTCCCCGATGTGAAAGAAGCTCACCGCTTCCGTCAACTGTACCGTCGCCCCACCGTCCAGAACTCTTTGTACAACACGAATTTCGTGCATACCTGCAGTCCTGGACACACCGCCCATTTTATGGTCAGTAATCGGATATGGACTAGTCTGCCAATCTGTGGGACCTGCCACGTCGACAGTTGCCTTCATGGGACTCATTGCATCATGCAGCCCTGTAATAACAACTCGTTCCCCAGCCATCCAATCGACAGGGCCATCCAAATATAGCATCTTCGCACCGGCTTCTGCATGTTGCAACAGCTTGCGCATGGGCACCCGTGGTCTGCCATGCATGCTAAAGTACCCGTTTACGTTGATATTTTTGGCACATTCGACACAAAACCCTTTACCTGCCTCCCCTCTGCCATGTATTTTCACATCTCCGTGCACTTCAATAAAGGCACCATAGCCATTCATAAAGGGTTCGTCTTCAGTCCCAACTTCAAGGTGACCGCCACGAATATCGATGTTGTACGCGTGCAACCCAATTTCTTCATACATGTCGCTTCGAAATTTGAGTGTACCTCGAATCGTCAGGCTGTACATGACAGGAGTGACCACATCCAGCCACACCGTCCAGTCTTCCGGGATCTCAAAGTCACTGTAGATAGCGGTAACACCCAAGGGTACATCCACCGCAGGGTCACCCGTCCGATTCCAGCAGTCAACGCAAGACCAATTAAACTCGTTTGGATTAGAGGCGATACGCGCCACCGGAGGTGGAACGTAGCACCCGGCACGAGGACATTCATGGCTTTCCATGAACAGGGTCGTGTTACCAGCTACGATGAACGTCATCGCTGCTGATGTTAGGGGTGAATACTCTTCGGCGTTGGCCTTCCCGCCAACTATGTCCCGATCCCAATACCAAGGCGTCACGTCGCAACGAGAGGCTTCGTCGGTTGCTTTCCCGTTGCTGGCGCACTGGGTCGGGTCATAGTGGAATGCCCCGTGAATAGGCAAGAACTCGTCCACGCCCGCCATTTCGGCTGTAATCGCTACCTCGCACAAGCGCAGTGGCCTTGGCAAACTTTCTTCTTCTGCGTCCCCACATGCGGCACAACCTTGCTCTTCATCAATTACCCCAACAAATAGGTAGGTCGACGAACTATTCCCACTACACGTGAACCGAGCTGACTGCGACAGCGGGTCAATTTTTGCGTGATGAAATCCAATCGCGTCGGTTCTATGCGCCGTGCAAGGCTCCGCACTGTCCCAATCGTCCTCGTCTGACACTCTCACTTCTAGAGTACCCTCTATGTCACAGTAATCCCACTCAGGACCGTCCACCGTGTAGCACCACGGCCGCGCAGGCAATGTATAATCGTCGTTCTGCAGGCAATTTCCAATGGGCCATGTAGTCGTGCAAGCCAGAGAGCTTTGGAGGAATCCAACGTTGCCTGCCGAATCTTCGCACACTGGATCAGGAATGCCATCTTGATCGCAGTCCTTCATCGAAAAAAACCGAGCCTGTGTGCACACACCAGTCGTCTGGGCGTGGGCATATCTTTGCATCATCCCCATCTTTTGACACGAATTGAACGGAGCGGCAGTAGTTATGGCTCTCCGGTCCATCACCACCAACCTCAGTGTAAAGGTCGGGGTACACGTGTCCTGCCAACGAGCCGTTCTCGTTATAAACCACATCATTATACGGAATTTCATTCGGGGAGTCGGAAGACCACGGCTGACATAGAAATCCATTTTCGGTTTGGTTGGTGCTCCCATCGTATTTGTATTTTTCAGAATTGGTCCAGACCAGCACGTCTATACCATCGCCCTCAGCAACGTTCATGTCGATGTCACTCGTGTCAACGAGAAGGTACGGTGTCCGGCCTTCATTGGAGGAACTGATGCATGTCGTGGGATCCCCATCCAGTACCGGATGCATCTCCCCCAGCTCGTCCCACTGCTGGGGCGACTCGTGGTTCCACATGTTGGACACCCCAAACTCCGTCCCGTCGCCAATTTTAGCGTGAAGACTGATTGGTGCGTCTAGAAGCAGATTTAACTCCGTGTTTTGCGCAAACCTATATTGCATGGAGTCTGACATGCTCCTCCCTGCCTTGTGCCCTGCTTCGTATTGGTCGACAAAAAGAGTCACGGGTTGCATTACACCGTCGGCATCAATTACAGGCTCGTACTTGAGCTCCGGAGCGTGCCCGCGGCTCGCACAACTTGGGTCCGCTTCCACATTTGTACATATGAGGGCGGCCACACACGTTGACGGTACCAGACCTGCGTCGGCCACACACGTTGACGACGTGACGTCGTCACACGTTTTTCCCCATGTTGGAGTTGTGGAGGAACTCATCAACGGAGAATACTCCAGGGTCGCAGCACATGCGTCATTGCTTTGAGGACCAGTCTTATACCTGGGCATTTGGTTCAAATTGATGTCGCTCCAAATCAAACTCGGCGTATTCAACGGCCAGTTTTCAATTTCCTGCCGCTTGACAGTGACTCTAACAGGCACAGCCTGATTGTAAGGAGCTTTGTGCGAAGACGTTAAGAGGATTTGCTCATTTGGTAGCATTTTGAAGGCTGAGATGTAGTAGTTCGCCGTCACGAAGTCGTCGTATAAGTCGTAGAAAGCCAGCAAGTATTTTCTACCCACACCGGCCAAAAAGTTCATCTCTCCTTTCGGGGCCATTTCGAAGCAAGACAGGGTGCCCCGTCGGACCACGTCGTATGGCGCATTCAGTGGATGGCGATGTTTCCAACCCCACGGATCCACGCGAGGGCTGTCCCATGACGAGAGGTGGTGTTCTTCCAGGTCGGTAACATCCGTCAAAGTAAGACGTGGCCATGGGTTCATCGTCTGAAGGCCCTTCTCGTAGTGGCTTGTAAAGAGTGACTCCGCAAACGTCCTCAAAGCTATACGACGCACCGGCTTGGTGCACACAGTGTAATCTTTGTGAATGTTGGTGCACCATGGATTTAGCACCCACGTTTGCGAATTCGGGACAATGTAAGCGCCGCCGTCGACGCCGGTGATGGAGCCATCCATGTCGTGGAAAACCTGGGACTCCCAGTGCGAAAAGGACACCCATTGGTCCACCTCTTTCATAGTGATGTCTTCCAGCTCCAGCTCGTATCCGCCGCGCCCAATCGAGCACCACGCGCAACCCAGTAATGCCGAGTTGTAGTTCATGAAAGTTACGTTGCGGAACCGGACTTCTGATCCTGCACCAGGGACGTGAATCGCGTGAACGTAGCTGTTGTCGAGCATATCGCTATTTTCGAGACCGAAGAATGCCTCCTTCGTGTCTTCGAACCGGATGAATTTCGAAGCCTCCGACGTGCCTGCACCCCGCGACGAACGCTTCGTCGCGGCCGTGAGGCTGCCCGAAAAGCGCGAGTTCGTGATGTGCGATGTGGCGAACTGCGAGTGGCGGCCATTGATATAAATGAATTCCATGGCGGCGATGCCGTGCTCTACGATGCTTAGTTCGTCAAAGTGGATGTCCACCATGTTCTCCCCCCAAATCCCGAAGAAGTTGTTGAAAAATGCTGTGAACCTGCGAAAGTGCGCCGGCACCGAAAAGGTGGGCGCTTGACAGTCATATCCGTTCTCAGCCGGAAAGTACTGTGTAAGTTTTAAACCGAACTTGCCTGTCGAGTGGGCAACATTGTCTTCAAAGACGCCCATCGGTGTCCACATGGGGCACTTGGTCTCACAGCCTGGTGTGCCACACTCTTGTACTGATTCTTGCCCAGAAACCCCGTCAGGGTGCTCTAGCGCTCTATACCAGAAGCCGTAATGGCTGGAGCCGGCAGCCACGTTGCCCCGCACGATGTTGTTAGGGTTCACGATCCAAAATGCCGCTGGAGACTGGTCCACAGTCAGCAAAGACCACACCGGTCGTACTACAACAATCAAGTTGCGTTCGATGATGTTGTTTTGCTCGGTGCCATCTTCCAGAAAAATGGAGTGTCCTCGTGTATCGAACGTCACACAATCTTGGACACGCAAGTGGTTGACACCGTGCACAGCAATGGCACGGTTGAATGAGTTGCGTATGCTGACACCCTTGACGAATGATTCTGTCACACTCCCAATCAAGTGAAAATGGATAGGGTATTTACCCAGCTTTAGACCCTGGCCCATGTTTCGTAGCTCCACATACGAGAATCGCGCCTTCAAGGAATTGTCTCCGCGTGAGTGTAGAGTGATCTGTCCTCCGAACTGTTCGCGCTTGGAGTTGTAGTAATCGCCTTCGATTACGACATTGCTCGTCAAGAGACCAACGCTCGCACGGTAATCTTCCACGTACATGGAGTTCTCTCGATCCATGGGGTCCAGCCATCCCTCTCCTTCGTGCCGATAGGCGAGGTCCGCCTGGAGGTAAACTCGCGTGCCATTTGCTGCCACGCCCGCAATGCGAATCGGTTCGGCTTCCTCTTGGTTGTACGTAGTGCTGGAAATGATGATCAAGTCATTGTAATCCCAGTCCACTGGTTCCTGTAATTCGATCCAGTTGCTACCGGGATTGGCCGTCTGCGCCAGCTTGGTCCATTTCTTTCTTGGCCTGCCGTGCAAGTCGAGGATGCCATGCCTAAGACCGAGGCATTTCGCACCGTAGACGGGGACTTCGAGCATTGCCCGCGGGCCGGACAACGTGATCGTGGCCTTGTCCTGGAAAGGCTGTTCTTCAGTCCCCACCTTCAACCACCCGTTGTTGATGATAATGTAGCTTGCGTTCAAACCCACATCACCAATTCCATCAAGAAATTCAAGCGTTCCCAGTAAAATGATAAGCACCAATGGAGGTGGGGTGACGTCGAGAATGATGCGTTCCCCAGTCGTGATAACAACCGTGTCGCCGGCACGGGGGGGATCGTTCCCACCCCAGGTCGTTGAGGCAGACCACAAATTACGGTAAGTCCACTCCACGCCGTCGTTCACCTTGGCCCGACCAGTATCTTCGTTGAATACTTCAATGGAGGGCGCCACTCCATTTAACACGGTCCACGGGTTCGTCAGGCACGAAATGTGAGTGTCATTCGCGCCCAAACCGGAGCAGTCTACAGCAATCCCCTGGCCTCGCTGGCGTTGGATGCGGCCCCATTCACACAAGTGCCTTCCACGGTACTCTCCTATCTCGTCGTACCTCGTTGCGCACTGCACGTTCTGCAGAAACGCCGTAGCATTTGCCCCAAACCTTTCACCAGCGAGTTCAACAGATGTTCCACCAGCAGTCGTTCCGTCAATACGGCTGATGTCGGTCACGACCGGTGTTAGGGAAGCAGAGTAATTGTACGCAGAAAGTTTCTCCTCGCTTATGACACTGGCCTGCACCACACTGTCCTGACCATTGGACCCAATGCACATTGCATGGCCCTGTTCCCAGCAGTAGCTGTTTTGAAATCTCCAAGAGGACAATGCCACTTGGCCTGCCCCGTTTACTCGAGCCTCGATCTGCTCCTTGCTCAGTACAGTGCCTTTGTAGATTTGCACGTCTCGAATTTCACCAGCCCAACGACCGAGCAAAATGTCTGCATCGCTTTCCAATGCAAGTCTTCCTGTGCATTGTGCCACAAGTATACCATTCTGATACATTTTGAAATCCTGTGCTGTGTAGTCATAAATGTATGCAACGTGATTGTAGGTGTTGGATATGAAGTCTGTGTTCGAAGTACATTTGGACATTTGGCTGAACGACATGCTCATCAAGCCGTGCTGGCCGTTTTCCAGAACACCTAAAAACAAGCCAGTTCCCCCAGCATCTTCAAGCTCGGGGGCATAGCAATAGTCCCAATCTCCGCCGCCACCAGATCCATTTTCGCATCCAGGAATTTCCTCGCCATTTTGTCTTTGGAAACAAAGCAACCCGTCAGCGCAATCGGTGTCAGCATCACACTCCCCGGTGCACGCCTGCAAGCTTCCTGGAACCACGTCTTCGTTGTTTGGTCCGCTCAGCCCGAGCAGCGGCTCGGGCCGCCCCCCCATCAACACGGAGTCACGAGAGCTGGATTCGAATCTGACCCATGCCGTGACCGTGAAGGATACCATTTTAAGACCAAGATCCTCGGTAGAACCCAAAAATAGTGCGCCGTCTGTGAAGTCAGCTGCCGATCCACTTTGGAGGATGGGGCAATCGTTCTCACAAAGCGCTAAATAGCCACTGCCCTCTTCCTGGAAATTTTCCTGGAGTTTCCAGTGAGTATCCGGGCTCGGGAGGAGTGCAGTGGGTGCATAGCGAGAGTCGTCAAAGGAATACAGGCACCTGCTGCACCCATATTGCCAGCCACTTGCGATGGCATGTGCAATTTCAGGATCAAATGCGCCCGTCGCGCAGTTGATGGCCTTCGACCGCAGTTGGTTTTCGCAGGTGTCTAATTTCAGCGTGGCATGTGCATTTTGAGGCTCGGCACTCGTGGCCGATTGTGTGATTTGGACGGTCACATCTGCTGTTTGGATGAAGTTGCTCGAGACGGACACATTAGCTAGCTCTGCCATGGAGAGCGAAGGTGTCATGCATTTTAGCATTTTAAAGTCCACTGGTGCCACGTCTTCGCACGGTTTCCCACCCACGGTAACGGCAATCTCCAACTTTCGGGTCGAGAATCCGGTACCCTGAATTTCAATCCAATGTCCTCCAAGAACAGATCCGCTGCCCACAGTTACCCCTTCCACAGTCAGTGGGTACGCAAAGACGAAATCCTCGGACAAGCCAGAGCTACCGTGCGCGTTGGCCACTTCTACTCTGTAAATTCCAGCAGTGTGTCCCGGAGCAGAACACGTAATGATGCCGAGAGTTGCATTGGTGCTAAGCAAGACACAAGGTTTTCCTGCAATGTGCACAGAGGTCGCGCCTTCGACCAATTGGGTCCCCTCAATCGTGATGATGGTGCCTTCGCTGCCAGACTCGGGAGACACGTTCAGTATTTCGGGGGTCCCGTCTTCGTTCTGGGAGTACTCTACTACTTCCGCAGCGCACACCGTACACCGCAAAAGAACTGGTGATGACCAGCCCGATTTCGGTTGGTCCGTCCTTCGCACTGTCACGGTATTTTTCATGGTAGTCACTTCATAAGTTCCCACTGCATCACTTGCAAATCGATTCGCGGGAGCATCATCGCACTCAAACACTCCAGGCAGCTCGAGAGTTTTCGTAGGCACGCTACTCGTGCCGACAAGGAACTCGTCGATGGATGCGTGGCATAACGATGCAGGAAGAGGCACAGCGCTGCTCGAACCCACATGGAAGATAACTTCACATATTCTCCCATTCGTGTTGTCGGTATTCCAATCTAGCAAAAGGTATTGGTAGAGTCCTGGCGACGCCATATCGTAAACGTGTGAAATGGACGATTCATGAACCCCTTCCAAAGATTGAGATAATCCTTGTGCGTCAATGATTGAACTGCTTGGGAAGAGCCCGTCGTTGCTTGCCCGCAATTGCCATTGGTAGGGATAGTCGTTCCCAGTTTTTCCAACAAAAGTGTATGAACTTATTTGCACTGGACGTCCAAAGTCAAAGATTAGTGGTTCAGAGGGATTTGAAATTCGAACGCAAGTGTCTTTGTCTCCGTCAAGCAGCTCGTCTGTATGGTAACTTGTTGGCGGCGAGCTGATTTGAGACCTCGCGATAGTGCGCTTGGCACTGGCCGAAAAATGGAGACTCGCGATAGTGCGACTGGCACTGGCCATCTTTCCACAGGCGCAACAGTTTTGCTCGGGATAGGAATATATGCTACCAAGAGTCCAGTCTTGTCCTGAACAAGCCTGCCCATCGCAGCACCAACCGCTTGTGACATAAGAAGCGCAGTCATGACCATACCCATTGTTCCAATTGGCTGTGTCGTCCTCACAAATGCCGCCTTCGAACACTTGTGTTGTGGCGGTGACCGATGTCCGTGTGCTGCTCACCACCGTCACAGGTAGGTTGCCTACATTCGCGACGGAAGTGCGTGTCCATTCGTCATCGGTAGCAAACCCAGTTCCTTCCACGATTAACAGTTGGTCCCCGTGCAGACTGCCAAATGAAGATGAGACGGATGAAACGCTCGAAAGAACACGGAAGAGTGCACCACTGTAGTCTAGGGCATGTCCCTGTTGCGAGATGACTCTGACCCTGTGATATCCTGACGGAATATCAGGAACCACACACTCGATGACATTGTAGTCAGAGTGTTCAATGACACATTCGCCATCACCCACGAATACTTGCATGGCATCTTTCAACCCAAAGCCATAACCCTCCACGGTCAAAACGTCTCCTGCTTTCCCACTCTGTGCTAGCAGGCATCCGTCCCCATAGCCCTTGTCGCAGTTCTCCGCCCTTAGGGAATATTGCAGAGCTATGTCCATTGGCCACTCCACACCATCGTCTCCATGCGAGCAAGTTTGAAAAGCTTCTAGTTCGCACAAGACCATGTTTGTGGTACCAGATACTGTAATGTAGCGTCCAGAAATAGGTTGGTCGCAGGTAATTGTCTCCACGTCTCCCCCCCAAGCATCGATGTACGACTCGGTACACACAGGGTCATCTTTTGTTCCCAAGTTCCCGATCGAAATGGTCCAGCCACGGCTCTGATGTGAGCAGCAGTCCCGGCGCCCGACAAGATCGAGCGACGAAATCTCGTATATTTCCCCAAGGTCTATGGTGATCGCCGGTGCATTGCTCCCGGTGTGAAGGCAGTGGGCGCCATCGTAGTTTCCATTGTTAGTTTCGCCATCCGTTGCCGCTTCTGGGTCGCTGCTCCACCCATAATCGCCACTGGTCATCGCCACAGGTTTTCCAGCGGCGACGTTACTTGCAAGACAGACACTGAGATCGAACCCACTTTCTGTCACATTCTCAAGTACCAAGCTCAAACCGCTGTAGTCAGTTTCCACAGGTAGAACTTCAACATACGTTTCGGAAATTCCCGACGCGGGGATGTGGTACATAGGCGGGATCTCCCAAGAACCACCTTCCACTCGCCATCGGACCGTATAAGCAGCCCCACCGCCATTTTCAAAAAAGGTAGAGCGCACAGTATGTTCACCGGCCTCCAGGTATACGGATTTTGATACAGTTACAACGCCGTGTAGCCCATCGTTATTGACGAGTAGCACGTCGTCGACCCATAAAAGTGAGCCATCGTCGGAGGCTATTTGCCATTCGTATGTTCCTGACGTTCCGATGCTGATAGTTCCCTGGAGCAGGAATCCAAATAAGTCACAAAATTGTCCGTCGAGGTACCAATAGTGGGAGGGGGGGTCCCAGCAATTGGAAAAGTCCGGGTTTTCTAAGGCGACCTGAACCGCGAACTGGTGTTCGACCGATTTGAAATCTGGAACGAGCGCTGCGTTATTTGACAATTTGAATACTCGGGTATCCCACCCCTTCGTTTTGGGAAACGAGGATCCTGCGCGATTACTTGCCACGCACGTATACGCTCCGCTATGGTCTAAGGACAGTGACAAAATAGATAGAACAGATGTGCTGCTGCCATCGCTGTTGACCACGTTCTCTATCGAGAGGACATCTGTTTCGTTCACTTCGAGCGAAGCATAGAACCATTGCCACTCAATAGCCGCCCCCACTGCATCACAACTCATTTGCAACATGGACCTCTGTGGGGAGCGCAGGATGGACGGTAAGGCGCTCACCATTTCAGGAACCTCAGCGCTAAATACCGTGTGACTAGCCACCGACATTCCAGCGAGATTCCATGCCACACACGCATACTCTTCCTCACCTCTCGAAGAGAACCCAACTTCGAGGGTCAAGGTGTTTTCATCGTCCAGGATGGTACCATTTCTTGACCACGCGTACGCGACGTCGAAACCCTCAATTTCACACGTCAACACGGCCATCTCGTCCGGCCATAACGACGACAAGGACGAACTCACGGTTACTACTGGGGGTGGAAACGACGACAAAGTCACATTGTCTGATATTTGCAACCCTGCCGTATTTTCGACGATGCAAGAGATGGTACCCGCAGGCAAGGCGAGATGCAAGTACGAAGAGGTGTAGTTGAACACATTGAGGCCGTTAACAACCCACGTAATTTCCGGGACTGGTGTGCCCGAGGCGTCGCAGAAAAGTGTCACGTTTGCGCCTGGCCATCCAATAATGGACCATTCTCCATCATCCTCGTAATAACCATTGACATCGATGGAAAGCTCATTGAAATAGAGTTCGGGAGTCTCTGTGGGAATGAAGGTGGGGAATGCAGTTCCCAAATTTGCGGTGGGATGGAAGGTGGGGGATGCAGTTTCCAAAGTTGGCGAATATGTTGGAAGTTCGGTGGGATTGAGGGCGGGGGCGTAGGTCCCCGAGCTGTATGTTCCCGAGGCGTAGGTCCCCGAGCTGTATGTTCCCGAGGCGTAGGTCCCCGAGCTGTATGTTCCCGAGGCGTAGGTCGAATCATGCTCAGCGCCATTGGAGTTATAGGAGTCAACACAAAATTGTTCGATGAAGAAATCGAGAGTGATCACATCCTCTTCAGAGCAGTCCCACAAGCAGCTACCACCAGTATCATCTTCGGTCCACGACGATATAATAGCACAGTCATCCACCTCCCCGGAGGTGATGCGGTCAAAGTCGCTACAATCTAGCAAGCAGACTGGGAGAAATTCGGTAAACGAGCCGTACGAATCATATAACACATGTTCGAGTAGGGAATTGGGCGTGGGGCCAAATGATTCATAAGCAGAGTAGAAGCCGGCATCCGAGCCATAAGAATGCTGACTATTCCCTGAACCCTCCTGCACTAACGTGCGGTGTGTTTCATCCATGCCAAACTTCAAGGTCGAACCAGAAAATGGCCCACTTTCAAACGAAGCATAAGATGGCCCGCTTTCAAACGAAGCATATACATTAACACAAAATTGTTCAATGAAGAAATCGAGAATGATCACATCCTCTTCGGAGCAGTCCCGCAAGCAGCTACCACCACTATCATCTTCGGCCCAGGACGACAAGATAGCACAGTCATTCACCTCCTCGGAGGCGATGCGGGCAAAATCGCTACAATCTAGCAAGCAGACTGGGAGAAATTCAGTAAACGAGCCATACGAATAAGCATTTTCATCAGGGGCATATGAGCCATACGAGGCGTCCATTCCATACGGGGCATACGAACTAGATGCATACAACGAGCCAAACGAGGCATAAGAACCATACGTGGGTGTCTTTGTTGGAGCATTCATTGTTGGAGCATTCGTTGGCATAGATGTCGGATAGAACGTGGGCGTCCCAGTTGGGGAAAAGGTCGTACACACACCAGAGGTACATGTTCCTGCTTTGCAGTCGGAGGATCCTAAGCACCCACTACCAATGTCACATCCGGGACATGGTCCACCACAATCGATGTCAGTCTCATCCTCATCGTGCACCCCATTGACACATCCTGGTGACGTCGGCATGGGCGATGGATTTGGTGTGGGCATGGGCGAGGGTGAGTACGTTGGGTCATCGGTCGTTGGATCGGTCGTAGGAGTGTATGTTGGAAATTCTGTTGGACGTTCTGTTGGATGTCCCGTTGGGGTGTACGTTGGGGATGGCGTTGGATACCATGTCGGACTCGGGCTCGGCGCGAGGGACGGCGAGGAAGACGGAAATGGGGTCGGAGAGGAGGTAGGTGGCGGAAGAATGACGACCACTGCAGGCGTTGATGTCGACGACCCAGCCAAATTGGAGGCAGTGCACGTGTAGCTGCCGCTATCATCTACGTCTGTGTAATCGAGAATCAGAGTGCTGTTGGTGCCGGCCGCATTCTGCAAGCGCCGCCCATCAACTGTCCATGCGATATAAATCGGCGCTGTCCCGCTCGCTTCACAGTATAGCTCCAAACGACCTCCCGTCGGAAGGGTCTGACTGACCGGTGCTGATTCAATAACTGTGGGAAGATCCACCGTCAGCATGGCACCTTGGCTAAAGGAAACCGACGACATTGTCGACATCCCAGACACTCCACACATGTATTCGCCATTGTCTTCCTGTTCAACGTCTCCGACCCTGAGCCAGTTTTGGTAAGTAGCCATAGTCAACTTAGTTCCTGTATCATCAACCAACTCCACCCCGTCCTTATACCACCGGTACGATACCACGTCGTCGCTGACAGCCTCGCATCGAAAGTAGGCGCTAGAACCATAAGTCAAACGCCTTGGGTAGGGATTGGTGATGATGAAAGGCATTCTGTAGAAACCAACTTCCGCCACGAACGGTGCGGATTCAAATGATGCGGGGAACTCGAAGTATTCTTCCCTCTTGGAGGAAGAATTCGACGATGCCATGAGAAGAAGAGGTAATTTCTCCACTGAGAGGTACGCCACACCCAAATCCGAAACAACAGCGGTGTAGTTCGTACCTAAACTGAGTCCTTCAGTCGCCACCTGCCCCGTTGAGGAATGATCACCAAACATGAGCAGGTCTCGGGTGGTGGTATCGCGCTCAGCGTCATTGGAGTTGTAGGAGTTGTAGGAGTCAAAACAAATTTGGTCAATGACGATATCGAGAACGATCAAATCCCCTTCGGAGCAGTCCTGCAAGCAGCTATCATCACTATCATCTTTGGCCCACGACAACGTAATAGCGCAGTCGTCCACCTCGCTAGAGGAGACGCGGTCAAAGTCGCTACAATCGAGCAAGCAGACTGGAAAAAAATCGGTAAACGAGCCGTACGAGCCGTACGAATCGTATAATAAATGTGCGGATTCTACGGATTCATAGGATCCATAGGACCCATAGGATCTATAGGATCCATAGAAGCCATTAAAGTCCAGAGTTGGACTTTGGGTGGGAGAATATGTGGGTGAAAAAGTTGGTGAAGATGTTGGCAACGCCAGGTAAAATGAATGTGCAATTTCCGGTGCTATTTCCAGAAACTCGAAGGTGCAATTTCCATCGTCCGTGAAGCAGTCCGATTCAAAACACCCAATATCATCCCAACAATGGCGAACCACAATATCTCTCGACCCAGACACTACGCCATCGCTCTCACGTGGTGGCTCCGTGTGGCATTCCAATCTGTGTGCTGTTTGTGCAGCCGTGGCCGCTCTGATGGTTTCCAGCTTGGTGGGATTCAGAACATATAACTCGACAACTTCCTCAGCACCGAAAGCACCTGGGATCAACTCTGGATAGCCATACATGCCAGGATTGGAGTCTGGGCCCTTCGTGCCGATGGCATAGTAGGCATAATGCATGAAGCCTTCCGCGACGGACCCGTCCAGCAGTGAGTTCGACCCTGCACTGGATTTGGTCAGGCCACCCCAACCATTCAGACCAAAACTGTCTGCGATAGACTCAAAGCCTGTCACGGGCGTTACGGTCGCAGAGACGTCTTTGGGGTCGGACAAGACTGGGTTAGAGGTTTGCTTCCAAATCTGAAAGTTGTTGGGTTGGACACGCATTTCGGGGTACACCAGTTTGAAGACAAACCCATCCTCGTCTGCGTCGTAGTAGTCCTCCAAATCCCCCAGCCGGGAAAACATCGGGGCGGTTTCGTCGTCGCTGTTCCTCATCCATTCGTCCGCCTCAAAGAATCCGTGGTAGGCTGTTTGCCTAAATACCAGATCCCACGGTTCGTCTACATTCAAATTCGTTATCACACAGTTCAGACCTCCAACCTCGATGCTGACTTGTGCAGTGTGATGATATAGTGAAAACCCGGAAAGTGCTACCTGTGCCCCACCAGACGATCCGTTTCTAAATTCTGCGACATTCGTTATGATGGGATTCACTGTAAAATGTGTAAGCTCCTCATTAGCTGTTGCCACACCAAATGGATCGAACAGAAACTCGGGTTGGTATTCACCAGGCCGCACGTCATACCCCAAGACGCACTCCAATGTTCGGTCTTCCACTGAAAAAAATACGCTTTCGCACAGGTTGATTTCTAGCTCTTTATCATATACGTACACGTCGGTGACATCACCCCATAAGTCCGAGGACAACTGCGCACTTGTGAGGTCCCCAATTTCAGGCATAGAAAATGTCAGCAGCTGCCCGGGCACCACATACTCGCTGGCGTCGACAAAACTGTGAATGTATGGCGTAATGCTACTTAACCATGAAAAGGTGCACTCGGTATCGCCCCCAAGGTTGCACCTCAGGTCGTACGGCATATAGTTCCATGACACAACCATGTGAATTTCTCCCGTCACATCGTGTTCCATGGCGTCCTCGACTTCACATATAGCGGTGGATCCAGACATGGAGACAACTGTACAGGTCGTACCGCCAGAATACATACCTTCGTACAGCTCACAAGGCACCGCATCGGTGCATATCTTGATCTCCGTTTCGGAAATAGCTGAGCCCATGTAGGCGCCCACTCCATCGTCGCTCTCCAAAATGGCCTCTCCATAAAATGCGACCTGCGTGGCCCAGCCAGATCCTTGTAAGGTCAGCAAGGTCCCACCTTGAAGAGATCCCTCGTTGTGCACAATGGCGTCAATCGCAGCATCATACGAGAAGAAAATCCCCTCGGTCACACCCAAGCCTTTCCCATGAACCCATAAGGTCACATTCAACTGTTCTCTAAACAATTCTTTTTCCGTTGCAATGCACAACAAGTAGGTGTTGTTGTAGTCGACGATAAAACATGGTGCAATCCCAAAGTTAAGGTATATGGCCGCCGGCTGCTCAAAAAATCCAAATTCTGACAGGTAAAAGTTATCGTCCGTAACGTTCAGACCTGGGAGGAAGTTGTTCCCTCGTACCTCGATGAGGCCTCCCGGCAAAGATCGATCCGGGGTAACACTATACACCTCCGGGGTAGCTGTCGCCGCAAATGACACAGCATTTGTGGCGAACATGCGCGGCCCCGTGAACGTGAAAGCCTCGCCATACGTGTCGTTCAGCAGGTAGTACAGTTCGTCACGCATCCCACAACCAAGGAGTTCTGGGCAAAGGAAGCTATACTGAGCTTGTCGAGTAGCCGATTCCAGAGCAAACTCCAATTCGCTTCTGGACGTACTGTTATTGATTAACTTGACCTCCACGTCCACGGACCCTTCGCTGAACGACGCCCCAGTTGCACTGAATCGCCTCCCGCTGACCTCCACCCCCGGCCCAGCCGCAGCGGCCATGGTACACTGAATTTCCTTGTCTGTTGAAAAATCGATCCATTCCGCGAATTGCCTGATCGCAATGTCCGTTGTGTGCTCTGTGACCAACCTGTCGCAAGCCAACCCTAAGCCTGTGGGCGTCAATCGACACTCCAAGTTCTTTATAACCCTGGGAATGCATGGTACGCCACCCACCCAGACTTGGTTGTACGGACCAAAGCTGGAAAATCCATCCCCTTTTATGACAACATTAGTGCCACCTTCCAAGCTGAGGGTTTTAGGAGTCACATCGGAGATGCCACCAGTCACGTCAAAAAAAATGCCATCACTGCCGGTGTTGGACAGACCATGTGGTTCCACTCGAACATCTACCTCCCAGGCCCCACTGCTAGCATCTTGGGACAGATCGCAGATGATCATGTTGCTAGTCGCGCTCCTCACAATGCAGTCGTTGACTCCAACATTCACTGTATTCATCTCCAAAGTTTCGCTGAATAGCGAGCCGGTGATGGTAATCTGCGTTCCTATGGGTCCACTTGCTGGTGATATACCAACTACTTCGGGTGTGTGGGCCACAGAATAATTGAAGGCACACAGGGATCCGTTTGTCAGCAGGGTTGTACAAGCTGCTTCCAAACCATTCACGGCCACATGAACGACGCTCGCTTCCGGGGAAGGCATGCGAAGAAACTCTCCTGATAAGTCAAAAAGGTTGGACGTTGTCCAATTTTTACTCTCCTCTTCGACCGTGAGGGAGATGCTCGTCAGATCACCTCCACGTTGATTAGAATGCACAACCTCAAACCAGCGGTTTTCCCCTGCCTCCATGAACAAAGACTCTGATTCTGCAGGCGCCATTTCCACAATC
>Ga0075496_1073889_pt1 | contig 21729 bp, 1 predicted proteins | sample DEB08_RNA1_8_FD_73447 | JGI IMG/M metagenome (GOLD analysis project Ga0075496, IMG submission 73447) | Aqueous microbial communities from the Delaware River and Bay under freshwater to marine salinity gradient to study organic matter... | ecosystem: Environmental > Aquatic > Marine > Coastal...
AGCCCGTGCCCCCAGCCCTTGCGACCGACAGGTAAAATTATGGCCGTGGTGGTGGTAAAGGAGGACAACGACAAAGAAAAACATAGCACCCACTAAATACTAATGCAGGTATAGCATACTACACAACCATGCGTACAACTAACTCGTACTATAAATACTAAAAACAACCAGAAATAAAAACGAGAGCCAACAGCAAAATGCCCTATCCCTACTTAAAATCCTTCTCTTTGCTGGCCGAGTCGGGACTGGCTTGCTTTTTGGCCATTGCGGATTTCATGAGGTTTACCGAGGGACCTTTCACTTTAGGAGCAGCGGTGGAAGATGAAGATTTCGCACCAGCGCCGCCAGACATTTTCATCAATCCGGCAGGGGGTCCTTTCGCCTGCATCAATCCGGCGGGGGGTCCCTTAGTCTTTCCTTGTGCAGCCGAGGCCATCAAATTGGCAGGAGGGCCACGGCTTGGAGGAGATTTAGTGCTTGCGTCCGACGTCTGTAGAACGGATGCTGGCGGTCCTTTGGCCTTCGCCTCTTTGGATTCGACCGGCGGGCTTGACGGTGGTCCACTGAGTAGCTTGCTTCCGCGTATGTTACTTGCGGGAAGCTGCTGGATTTGTTGAAGAGTGCTCGAGCCAGCGGGCGGTGCGGCGGCGCCTGTGACAGCGTCAACCGCTCCTGCGCCGAACATGTTGGCTGGAGGGCCCTTTGGTTTGGTCTCCACCAAGGGGCTGGTTGTCTTCTCCTCTGCAGGGTCGCGGCGAGGAGTCAAGGTCATCACTTGTGCCTCCGCCTTGGGATCAAAATGCATGGCCGGCTCGTCCGTTTTCTCTTCTTCCTTCCCGTCCTCGTCGTCGTCGGGACCAACGTGCACTTGGTACTTCTTCTTGCCTGAAAGGAGGCTCAAGCCTGCAGCTGGTTTCTTTTCCTTCTTCTTGCCATCCGTAAGTTGATCTTTGTGCCCCGAGAAGACAGCCGCCACAATATTAGCTGCATCCCTTGATGTGGATCCCTTCAAATCATTACTTTTGCGAGGTTTGTTCTCATCTGTCTCCCCAGCACCGCCTGCTGCCAGAATGTCGCCTCCGTTGTTGCCGATATTGTCAAGGTCGCCAGTCATGAAGGCTGCGCCCATCTCCACCCACGTGCCAACCACCGTACCACACCGCGTCCCCTGGAATTTCTTCAGAAGTACGGCGAGCAGCATGGCCTTGGCTGCAATAGTGGAGGGCTCGATCACTAAGAAGGTCAATGTCCACGTCTCCAAGGTCAATAAAAGCCAGTCGTTCGTCTTTGACACCCCGTTATCCTCTTGGCCTGTGTTGAGCGCGAATAACATGACGTACCAAGTGCACGCCAAAATGTAGAGGATAAGGGTGGCATAGACAAAGCGCAGCCCCCATTTGGCACGCATCTTCCGTCGAATCCGCTGTCCCAAACCCTCCTCGAAATATGCTTTGATCTTTTCCAGCGCCTCTGCGGACTCCTTCTCTTGGAGAGTGGACCAGTTCGTCTGCTCTGGGTTCTTCGCTTTCTTGCCGAACAATTTGTTTAAGGGGGTCTTTGGACGGCCGCCGCCAGGGGATTTCTCGTCGTCAGATTCGCCTGTGATATATACCTTGCCCTTTTTCATCAGGTTGCTTGCAAATCCGCCAGGGCTCTTTTTATCCTTGCCTTCCTCAGGGTTTGCCGTTGTATCCACTGGCGGTGGTAGTACTATCGAACTTCCCGTCAATTCTGTTTGCAAGGCAGCTTTCTTCGCTTCGTTAGATTTGGACTTTAATTTACCCATCGCACCCTTCGAGAGAGCTCCACCACCCGTCAAGAATGCACTTGTCGCAGATGTCACACTGTCCTCCACTTCATGGGGGTCAAAGCTAATCAAGAGCTTCATTTGCTCAGCCGCTGCATTAAGGTGGCCCTTTTCGATAGCACCTACGAGCTGGTCAAGGTGGTTTCGGGTATAACTCAACCACATCAGTGACGTCTCCCTTTCATCTGAGTTTGAAGACGACAACAACGACATTGTCGCTGCCTTGCTCCAATCCTCCACGCAGATGAGTGTATCAACAATCAGGTCCGCATTGTCCCACGTGCCTAGCTGCATGAAACGGCGATAGTGACTACGTAAGGCCTTCACCTGCGTTCTGATATCTACAATGTTGGGCATCACAGTGTCCCAACGGCTGTCGTTGAGTCGGTCGAGTTTGTACACATTGGTGAAGGTCACACCCAGCACCAGAGTCGGGGGCAACGCGATCAAAAAGTTGATGAGAACGATGGCCACACGACAGGAAACTGCAAGCCGGCTCACTTCGTCACATCCCCCACAGGAAGAGGGGCAACTGTCAAGCAGATTTGTTACGTCTTTTTCGCTGAAGTCGGCCGCAAAGCTATTGTCGGCACACATACCTGTCGTTACATTTTGTGCGATAGTTGTGTTTTTCCACCACGCGCAGCTCTGCGTCACGATCTCTGCGTCGATTTCAATAAGAGGGCCGTAGTCCTCGTCATCCGAGCAACAGGACGGCGTATTGAAGTCCACACCGTACGCTAAGGCACTCGTGACGAACATCATGAGCGTGTAGGACAAAAAGACGAGAGCCCTGTCACGCCTCGGGAAGTCCACCTGGGTTGATAAGTAGATCTCCAAAATGTGGTGATTCTCCCTCAATTCAACCCATATATTATAGGCGTTGTACTTGAAGCCCTCCCAGTAAGTCCTGAGCTCCGCTTCCTTTTTCTTGGCCGCTTCGACCTTCTTTAGCTCCTCGATCTTCTTCTTGTCCAACTCTTTTATCTTGGGTGGGTCCAGCGGCGGTTTGCCGAGCAAGTCGATGTACTTGTCTTGGTCGGCATACAGTTCCAATGCCTTGCTCTTCGACCGGTGGTCCTGCCAAACGATGAAAACTTTGACGCCAAGAGGCAAAATCAGTAAACTACAGATTAGCTGCAGCACTGCCATCAGCTGCACAGTTCCGGATATATTCTCTTCGAGCGCCGGATAGCAGAACTCTGTAACGGTCGTATTTGTCTGGTCGACGGGGCATTCTGGCTTGACAATGTCCTCGTCTTCTACAAACACCGCATCGAAGCCACAGCAATTCAAATCGAATTGGATCGTCTTTTGTTCGCTCGTGTCCAAACCCTTCCACATCGCCTCCATAAACCACTGTGCGTCGCCCCAACCGATGCCCCCGCCGCTAAATGACGCCGCAAAGTCGATCGCATAACTGTTGATGGCAAGATTGATGACATTAATGATGATAAATCCGACGAAGAAACCATTGTGACTCCCTGGGGATCGCCAGAACCCACCGATTTGCAAACCCATAACAACAACAATCGCTTGGAACACGGCGTAGGAACAGCAGCATGACCCCGATGTTGCGGCTGATAATTTTGAACGGAGAATTCGATGTCCAACTCACAATGCAGATGCAAAAGCAGGCGATGGTGAGTGCTGCCAATGCTAGGTTAATCATGGCAAACGTCGCACGGACTAGGCGGACTCTCTTCGACTGCTGTACATGGCCATTGGTCATTGCCTCAGCGAACGACTCGAACGAACTATTGTCTTTCTTGTATATATTATACCCTTTGTCGCGACCGTCGGTAATAGACCCTCCAACACACACCACCCCGCAGACAAAGTAAACGAAGAAAAGCATGACAAAGGCCCACGGATTGTCGACGATCTTCTGCGCCAGATCATCAAATAGTACATCCACGCTGATAAACGTCTCAAAGTTCAGTGAGCCTGCCACGTCGGTAAAGGCTGTGCCGAAGTCCGTCAAGTGGTTACACGTGCATTCCATGTGCGTGCCGTTGTAGAACGTAAGCTCACAGCCATCGTCGGACCACCTACCCTCGTCTACATCCCAGTACAAGCACTGGGGCGTGCGCGTAATAGTCGTGTTCTCATTCCCCTCCTCCAATGGGGGTAGATCAACTTCAAACATCATGACCACTGGTGTTGTCAAGTTATGCACGTCATACAAACCGCTGCCATCGGATTTACCGAGCGAGAGCGTATGGACCCCGGACCCGAATGTCGTTGTTACAGACGTATTTCCCAACGTCACATTTACCATCGATTCATTGAGAGCGGGAGAACTGACTTCAGGAATATCACCTGGCCACACTAGCCCGGTGTAGCCGACAAAAATTTGCACGCCATCTGTAGCTCCGATCGCACCGACAATATCATGCGGAAGGTCGAACTCGGCCCCAGAAAATTCCGTCAGAGTTTGGGCCACATTGTCAGCGGATTGTTTTTGGGCCGACATTGATACCCCGCTGCTTCCCCCGGCACTTATCTGGACTGATGCTTCGCCGTTCACTTGTTTTTGCAGCAGCGCGTTTCCGATATTCACCTTAATGTCTTCGAATGTCTTCGATAATCCGCTGGTAAAGTTCTTGGTTTCAACGCTATACGTTGAGTTCTCAGCCTGCGGAAAGGCGCCAAAGTCTTCTTGGATGATATCGTCGAGGAATACAGGGTCCAACATGTCTCCCAAGGCCTTCACGAACGTCCCTGCGGTGCTGGATGTCATAGCACTGCCCGATACACGCGCCGAAAACGTCAGCTCCAGATCAAAAATTTGGGCTATTTGCGTGGTGTTGAACTCGTCCTTCAATTGCGTCACCTTCGAAAGCGTCTGAATTACCTCCACCACGTTGGTGGCCGTGATAATCATCACGCCAGCAGCATCTTCCAAGTTGCCCAGAAGCTTCAACCCAAGGCTATCGGAATCATCTTCTTGCGTACGGCGACGCATGCGACGTCGGCGCCTCGCAGCATCACTTGTCGGAGTTGCAGCTCCGGCCACGTTAGCCATGGTTGCGAGTGCGACAGAGCTGTCGCCTTTTTGGAGACTCTCTGCAACCTTCCCATCCACCTGTGCAGCAAGTAAGGCTGAAATCTCTTCATCGGACAATCCAAAGAAGGGATCTGCCACCGTGATGTCGGCCCCGCCCAGCACCACAGATGCACCAGCTTCGTCTGAGATGACGGCCCTAACCGTCGCCGTGTAGCTCGTCTCGCCCTCTTCTGGCGAAGGCATACTGAACATCAAATCGTAGCCGTTAGTCGTCGTTGGCTGAAGGGTGAGGTCCCCAGAGGGCGTGGTCGCGATGAATTCGAATTGGATGGCCGAGTTAGCCTCATCCTTCCATCCCTCGCATGTAATAGAATAATCAGTCTCTAAGGCATACCCTTCAACAGGACTCACTTCACATGAACCTGACGAGGGCGGAAGATTCACACTTAGGGGGAAACTAGCCGCTGCCGATACGGTGTCCTCCGTCCCATCGCCGAGAGTGGTCACAACTGAGACACGGTACAAGAACGATGCCGTGGATCCTGCCGGCATCTGATTGCCGTTGATCACGAAGTCGGCAGTGCCCGTGCCCAGTGGAGCGACAGCGGCATCCGTGAGGTCCAGGTCCACACCCGACACCTCCCACTGACCTTCGATGCGGACGGTGTCGCTTGCTTCAGGCACGTTGCTCGCCACACCAGTCAGAACCACCTTTGTGTCGGCGTTTATCTGTCCTGCGTTGGAGATGGTGGTCACCGCTTCGTTGACACTGATACCCACGTCTGGAATCGAAAGTTCAAACATGGTCAACGTCACAGTGCTGCCTGCGTAGCGCGACCCTACCTCGATCAAACCATCATCCAGCTCTCTATAGTCTGTAATTTGTAAGCTGAAGTCGTAGGCCCCCTCCACCAGTGACCCTGGAGTGATCAAAACGGTCGGCACGTTCTCAAATGTCAGTAACGCGTTTGCCTGGTCACGGCACACATCGTTCAAAGTATGTGAAAAACACGACCATGCGTAAGACACAAGGTAAATAAATGACGGGTCCTTGCTCTTCGACCCATCAATCACAATGTCCCGCAAACTCGAAACCTCCCGGTCACCACCAGCGATGTCCGCCACCAGCGCAGGGAGAAGAATATTTACAACGACGGACGCTGATCCCGCGTTGGCGGGCTGACCCACAGGCGCTCCTTCCAGCAAGAAAGTGTAGCTTTCCCCAGGTGTGAGGACATTTGGGTACACGTAGATGGTGCGCCCACCCAGCTCGTATTGGTCCGATACTTGGCCGTCGATGCCTGGAACTCCCATTTCCGTGCCGTCAAGAAGGCTTCCGGAAAGATACCACTTAAACTCTATCTCTGACGGCTCTGCGCATGAGGAAAACTCCGCCTTGCCTGAAAGAAAGACTTCCACGTCAGGCTGAACGTAGATCACGGCATTACTCTCTATGAAAATAATAGGCAGTGGGCTCGACGACCGGTATACGTCAATAATTCGGACTGGATCGCTTGTGGTTCCGCCAAAGTCTGTCACCGCCACTGAAATCTTAAACGAAAAGTCTGCCTTCGAAATGAGCGATGGAGAGATGGAGATACTAGAAGATGTTAACGTCTTGAGGACCTCGTTCAAATCATCGTCGTTCAGACACCTCCACTGGTACGAGATGCGGGTACCCTTTGAGCTTGAAGCATCCAGCGTCAGTGGGTCGCAGAAACCGAGGGACGTTCCTCCAACCAGTGCAGCTTCCGGGGCTGCGGCTGTGTTGTCATTCAGCACAACAACGGTTTGGTCTGAAAGCACCACCTCCGCGTGGTTACCATCATCCAATAGGCCACCCCCAATGATGTAGACCTCGTGTCCCGGTGCCAACACGTCCACTTGAGAAGGCAGCGGCTGGTACAGAACACGCAGCACACTCGGCGATTGCCATATACAGTCGTCCGACTCGTCAGCAGGGGAATGTCCCATCAACTCCAAATCTGCCAAACGCAGGATGTCTTGACACAGCATGCGCGTTCCCGCTGTGCCTCCGTTTGTGGGCTGGTTGAAAGTGATGTCAATAAACGAGTACTGTGACTTAAACGCGGCACTGGTAACCGCGAGCGGGCGCAGGTAGACCATGGAGAAAATAACAGACTTCGTTGGGTCACTTGGCAAGAAGAGCGTCGACTGTGTGGAGCGCCAGCCGCCGCCTTCCCAGCCAGAGGTTTCCGTGTATCCTGGGGGGGTGACTTGCACGGTCAGAGTCTTATCCACGCTGTCGTAAGATACGCTGTCAACCGAACCAGGCTCCGAGCCGAACGTGACCGCCATGTCGGAGGCACTTTGCACGGAGGGAAAGCCAATGGCAATAATTTCAATGGGTGGCATGGGTGACTGTAGCGCTCCGCGCGTCACGCAGTTCTCCAGGACCGCAAGCGTTGTTCCGTCTGCTCCTCCATCAGTGCACTCGGCACCTGGCGTACTTACATACAACGAGTCGTCGAAATACTGGTATTGAAAGTACACGTTTTCCTGGGTCCTCTTATGGGTCACAAGCAAGTTCATTGTACCAGCGGTATTGGAGGAAGGCGCTATCACTTTTATGAAGGTCCCACTGTCATCACTGTAGATAAGATCCGATACTTCCCAGGCATTGTTTCCATTCGCTGTCACCGCCACAACGCTCACATCGTCAGAGCCTTCGATGACAGTGAAGTAACGGAGTTTGACGTCTACAACGTTGCCTCCGCCTTGAGCTCCCAATTGCGGATCAACCGATGCTATCTCAGGTGGCCGCTTCTCGAACGGTAGGTCAAATGTAATGTCGGGCAAGTATGAGTATTCCGGAGACGAAATCGACACATCGTACGTTCCCGATTCGTACCCTGCTGGGGTATCAATGGTCATCTGCAATTCCGCGGTGTTACCCACCACAGAGCGCACAAGGACATTGTTACCCCCAAGTTTAAAGGTCAGTTGGTCAGTTCTAGAGACAGTCGGGAAGTTCCCAAGTGCCACCGTCAACTGCTGCCCACCAGAGGTGAAGACTGAATTCGGCTGCACAAAACGAATGGTAGGGGGAGTAAATAAATCCAGAGAAAATTCGTAAACTCCAAGATCATCGTTTAGCAATACTTCACAATTAGTGATGCCTAAGATGGCGTCGGAAAAGTGTGGCGACGTCGCGACAATTTTCCACCAATATTCGTCATCCAAGCCGACCTCGCCCGCCTCGTTAGCGTCCAACGCTCTTGTCAGTGCGGTGTCGAAGAGTGCGCTGCCACACGACACACTGTTCACGTACAGTGCGAAGTCATCCTCCGCGGACCATGCGTATAATGTGATAGATGTCGGTGATGTCGTGCCGACTTTTTTGTATGTTAAGTGGGAAATAGTCTTCGGATCATCTTCGATCAACACCTGCAAAGGTGGTGCGATGAATGTCACACTGAGTGACAAAGAAGTGTCTAAACCGTCTGCCTCAACCGTGAGCGCCCCATCACCAAGTCGGTTACACTCCGGCATTATAAAGATACAGCTAAGAACTTCGGAGTCACTGTTGAAATCGCAAGTGGTGGAAGCTGAAAGCCCGCAAATCTCTACTGAAAGCCCGCTATCCGAGAAGAACTGGCCAGTAAATCTAACTTCAGTCAGTGGTGGCTGAGATGTCGAGATCGAATTGGGAACCACCGAGATGAGACGGGGCGTTTCTGGTAGGTATACATATTCAAACGAACCAGCATCGTTGATGCCATCACTACTCAAAATGGTAGCCGTGACAATTGCGGCTTCACTCATGCCCATAGCAAGGGGCGTCATAAAGGCAAACGACAAGGACCGCCCTGTCACAGTTCCACTACCAGCGATGGGGTAAATTTGCTCACCACCGTTTCCCCACACCACCACCACGTCGGCTTCCGAATCGGCATACCGAGCGTCGCCACCGTCCACTACAACCTTGAGGTTTTCCACTGCGACTGTCACACGGACCTGCTCCGTCGACACGCCTTCTGTGGGAAAGGAGCTCTTGATTGTAGGTACAGGCACCAGGTGGGTGAACAAAAAGGACGCCAAGCGAGGGACACCAAATCGGTCCGTGACGCTCACTTCCACTGTTTCCGAACAATCTTCTGTGCACACGCGACTTGGGATGTCGATGGTCATGGCTGTCAAAGCAAGTGTTGATGTAAAGGACGATCGGTCCAGAACAACATTGCCAAACCGGATTTGCACATCATCCGCAGGGGACGGACAGTTGGAAAGTTCGATCAAAACTGCAGTGGACTCTTCGCTAATGCCAGAGGCGGGAGATGCCGCCTCCAAAACCAGGGGACCTTGAGGGTATTCAAATATTTGAATAGCTGGCACTTCCAGGCTGACGCCGGAATCAGTATCCGTGAAGATCAACGCACCTGAACCGAGTTGCACACTTGGCGAGGTGAACTTGATGACCGTGTCGCTATCACCTCGGATTTCCAAAGACGAAGCCGAGGTAATGGATGTGACCCCATTGACCGTAAACCGGACGTTCATCAAGGATAGGTCGGGTTGCGGCCAATTCCCCACGATCGCTTCCATGTAATCACCTCCTACATCGAAGATAGTGTACAAACTCAAGTCCTTCAAAAATGGAGGTGGGGGAGGGTCCTTGCAGTAGGTGAACGAGCACGTGTCGTCCGCGGGTGGTGAGGAAGACAAGGCGTCTCCATCAACGATCAAATCCAAATCGCCACAGAAGGTCTCAAAGACGCAGGCCGCATAGAAAGAGAACGTCGTGAATAAAATAGGGTCGCTTTCGGTACCACTCTTCAACGACAAAGTCAGGTCGACAGTGCCAAACGCAGGGAACGAAGGTGCTACGATTGTTAACAGCGTTCTTACCTGATCGTTCTCCAAGATCTCCTCGTACACACTGCGCACCAGGTATGCACTCGTCTGTCCGAACGTGACTGAAATTTCGTCGGCTGAATCTGCAAACACCGTTGCCAAACCGCCCCAATTGCGGACATCCAGCGAAATAATTTGGGATCCAGTAGTCGGACCAGAAGATGGGAAAATGGAGAAGATAAATGGCTGGCTGTCATCAATAGCACTCCAAGGGATGTAGATTGATGGGAACTCGCTGACGGTAACAGAAATGCTTGTATCACCGGTGTCCGCAGGAATAGAAGGGATGACAATGTACATACTTGCTTCTCCTTCGTTCCCAGCATCGACAGACTGCACTGTACAAGTCACGAGACTGCCATCGGTTAAGACAATCTCCGCGAAGATATCAGTCGGCGCGTACACTTCGTTGATATTCCCCAATACGACGGTCACGGCAGACCCGCTGGCCCCACCACTAGAAGGGAAGGACAACTGTAGCAAAGGTTCATCTTTGAAGGCAAGAATTGTCACTTTGGCTGCTTTTGCGGCCCCTTGCCGGTTGGCATATACGCTTACCTCAACCATACCACTGCCACTCAAAACAGGTGTAATTACACTCAGCGACGTCGATGTCTCAGAACTCGACAACACACCTACCGAGGTGGCTTCGGCAAATCCGAAAAGTGCAGTGAGCTCACTCGAACTTTCGCCTTCCGCTGTGGTGGCAACCTGCACTAGATCGTTCAGACTGATCGAAATTATCTCCCCACCGAAGGCGCTAATTTCTTGAAGAGAGATGTACGAAATGACAGGCGGGGGAGGGGCGATGTACGTGAAGTCAAAGTCCACACGAATCCTATCTGCAGCGGCGCGTAAGGCGACGGAACAGGAAAATACACCTTCGTCGGCACCGTCCAGGGAGACTGCCGGCACGGTGATCAAAAAGACAGTGGTCGCTGCCGTCGATTCTACAACCTCATTTACGACGGCTTCAGCATCTCCAAACAGCACCAACACGTCCCCAATACTACCCACGCCAGCAGAGAGCAGCGGGAATCGTGCAACGTCGAGGCGAATCACATCTCCGCCAGTTTCAACTGCTTCAGTAGGTCTTACACTATTCAATGTCGGGAGCGATGCATCTTCGAACTGGAAGTCGACAGCAGCACGTTTGTCTGCGGTGTCCTTGCGAAAGAAGTAACATGTGGTGATGCCGGTAGGGCTCGCTGGAACGACAACGTTGACGCGCAGCTCATCACTGTCCGACTTGATGACAGATGACACACGTCCTACTTCCTCCAGGCATTGAAATCCGAAAATGTCACCCGGGTCCAGTGCAAGCTCCAGGTCGGACAACACGGCGAAGTTTTCAAACGACATGCTGGACTCCGTTCCACCCAAGTTGCTTCCAACCGTCGGCGACGGATTTCCGAGAAGGCGCACAGCTGAAGCATCGTAGTAACTGAAGTCAACAACCGCCTTGAGTTGTGTAATGTCAGCCCTTGAAAATGACACCGTCGACGTGCCAGCACCAGCAAACGGCGGCGTTGTGAAAGCGACAACCAAAGATCCATCCGCAGTGTTTTGGACTGCAGATGCCGTCACGAAGATGGCATCAAACTTTATCACCACCAAACTCGCCTCGGTATCGGACACAGCAGGGAAATTCGCCAGGGTTGCAGCAACGTAGTCACCCCCGTAGGACGTACCCAAGGCCAGAGTTAAGGAGGACACAATCGGAGCTGTTGGCACAACATATTCGTACGTGAAGAATACGGCCATATCGTAGGAAGAATGTGTGATGTTACAAGAGACGACGCATGCCAAATCTCCAACATTGCAACCTCCTGCACTTGCACCCTGCTGCGTGAGTGCGGGAACACGCGTATACACAACAGTAACATCCTCCTGCCTTTCCACATCCAATGCATATGCTTGGCTTGCGCCAAAAAACATGATGGGTGGATTGTCCAATGTAAAGTCGGAATTCGTCAGTGCTACGGCAACGGTCACGCCTCCGTATGCAAACTGGAACGATGGAGACACCAAGTAGACCGAAGGTGCGGTATCAGGAACAAATTCCCAACCAAAGGACAGCACCGTATCCACACCATCTAATGTGTAAGAAAGTTCCACAGAAACCACTTCAACTTCATCCAAGTCCAACGCTCCCGGGACCTCAATTTGCAGCAGGGGGTCGTCCGACAAAATCGTGGCAGAAAGCTCCCCACCACTGGCGGTCACGAAGTTACACAAAACCTCGGAGCCCACCGGAACATAAAGCACCGACACGCTGATGACATCAAGTTGGAATCCGCCTGTCGGGAAGAAGTAGTCTACTGCCATTGGCCGCCGATAGAACTCAATGACATCACTCACAGATTTGTCAGCCCAAGCTACTACCACATCCACAATAGTTTCTTCCGCCTGCACAGACGGTGTGAAGCTTATGGATGCTGTCAGGAGTGTCAGCTGACTGTACTGGAATTCGACGGCCGTGCCACCAAGCGTCACAAAGACGTCGGATGGGCTCGACACCACAATACCATCAATGCGAATGGTGACAGCCAGCTCCTCGTTAATGGGCACGCGCATAGGCGATGGGCTGACGGAAATAATTTCAGCAGGTGTGTTTGGCAATGCAAGGTAGGTGAAGTCGAAGGAAGCCGCAATCGATGGGTCGTCCACAACATAGACCCTAGCCTCGAAAGCCACGTCCTCCGTCACCGCCAGGTCTGCATAAGTCGGAAGCTCAAACGTAAGAATTTGACTGTCGCCAGACGAAGACGAAAGGGAGGTCACGACTTCTACGCCCGCACACTCGACGGCAAGTGTCCGCTCAGCTGCGGCAGGGAATTTATTGACTACTACTGTGACGACCGCGCCCCCTACAACAAGGCCTTCTGTCGGGTAGTACTGTGAGATGGAGTATGGCGACAGCACTTGCAACTGGAAACTCGCCGCATCAATGCGCCCCAAGGCCGTGCGATACACTTCCCCTGTGTTGTCGCCCACCATGTCGAGAGTAAAGGGTCCCACTGTGGCCTTAAGAAGGGCATATTCTTGATACACAATCGTGCTTGTCAAGACAGCTTGAAGGTCACCAACAGTGACCACCATGTCGGCAGGTTGCACGTTCCCAACGTTGTACACTTCAATTTCCATTAGAGAAAACAGATCTACTTCTGGTGGGGGGGAGACTGTGATATATCCAAGCGATGTTTCCCCTTCTGGCGTTAGCCAGAACGAGAACTCAAAGTCGGGTGCGTCTGCGCCAGAAAAATCAAATAGGTCGTTGACGAAGGCCGTGGTAGTCCTAGCGAATGGTACAATGGGTGTGTGAAATGACAAGGTTGTCTGGTAAAAGCCAACCTCCTCGTTAAACACTGATCGAACAACACTGACATCGTACGCAGCGGCGTACGATCCAGTGGAAAGGAGAAAGTTCACCTCCACCTCGGCAGAGGACTGCATCTGGCGATCCCTGGGAAAACGATCTAGCACAATGTTGACCAATTGATCGCCAGACTGAAAGCCGGCAGTAGGCTGTATGCTCGTTACAATTGGAGCCGCCGCATCGATGAACCTGAAAACGGTGCTCGCGGGCAGGTCGGTCTCAGTGAACGTGGTGGTTGACACGCTAATGTTAATGAACCCTATCAAGTTGCTCTCGGGAACCACTACGGAGAACCGTGTGAACGTGTTCGATGATGTGGTCAAGGAATCTACAACACCATAGTTCTCGACAACCCCGTTGCCGAAGTCGACCAAGAGCTGATTCGCACGATCCACAGCACGGAGTTGCGAAACCTGGATGGACATCAACGCGCCACCATTCGACAAGGCTGTGGTAGGGTCGATGCTGAGGATAGTCGCACGCAGTGGTGACTCGATAGTAAAATCGAATCTGAGGACTTCTGCTCCTCCATTCCAAGATAGAGACACCATGTAGGAGCCTTCAGACAGATCTACAATCGTGGAGAAAGTTACCGACATGGAGAACTGGACACCGGGCGTTTCAACCACTTGTACGCCGTCGATGACAACGTCCGCTCCGCCATCCGCCGGAGTAAAGGATACAGACAGGTCGTCTGTATTCTCGATAAGTACGTTGATGGCATTTACAGTTACCGATGTGGCCTCCCCAAAACGGGACACGTCAGGGATAAAGGAGGCTACTTCTGGCGCCCCATCGCGCGTAAATTCGTAGACAAAAGATACGTTGTAAAAACCCCGAGTCTTCACATTGGCAATCTCCATGACCACGTCAATAACGCCAAGGGTGGGATACGAGGGAGACAAAAACTCCGCCTGGCCAGTGGTTTCCGTCGTGATGAAAGACACCACGACCCCCTCAGCGTTTCCAAAGAACACACGTATGGAAGGAGTCACGCTGTCGTCCTCAAATTCCAAGTCCCTAAACCTCACAGACACGGCGTCCCCTCCGGCTACAGTTCCAGCCTGCAGAGATATGTAGGTGGTTGTGGGGCGCAGTGGTGCCTCGTACAAATAGTCAAATTCGTCGAACAAGGTGCCACCTATGTCCAACATTAGGGAAACCACGACGTCCTCTTCGACGCCGACAAGCAGAGGTACAATTATTTCGAATGCCAGCGAGTATCGCCCATACTCCCCAGCAAGTTCATTGAAACTAGTGATCTTCATGAATCCATAGTACCCATCGAGAAGTACATAAAACGAGACGTCATCTGACGTCGCGGTGCCTGCTATGTCCTTCACCGTCACCGTTGCCACGTCACCTACGCCACCGCACGCACAAGACGGCGAAATTTGGGTGATGGACGGGTCCTTCTCGGTCGTGAGGAATCGGAAGATAAACTGGTACACATCGCCATCGTACACCAGGGAACACACTGTGTCCCCGAGAAGGTTGTTAACGATCGGGGAGATCACCGCGATAGTTCCGTCGGAACTGGCGGACACTATGGTCCCTTGAGTACCGTTGAAGAACACGGTGAGGAGATCCGCCTTGTTTGCATTCAATTCGAAATCGGTTGTCGACAGCGTGATAGCGTTTTCAAACTCCCGAAAACCGACTGATGGAGACGATGCTGTGATCATCGGATTCAGCACCCGCGCGGCAATGTATGTCATCACGAACGTTAAGTTGTTGCACACGGACTCCAAGACCACCTCGTACTGTCCTACCGCTTCCACAAACTGGGGCCGAAGGACAATGTAGTTGGGACTGTCCACGTTGTCTACTGTAAATTCCACGCCTCCCCAGTCCACGAATGTTTCGTTAGTCCCGATAAAATTGTCCAAGGTAATGTTGACCGACGCTGGGGCGAAGTCTTCCTCTTCCAACGTCAGGTATGCGAACGGATTCGGAGGCGATACCCCGACAATGCGGGATTCGCCACACTCTTCGCACAGCTCGCCTGCCCACCCACTCACGCAGAAACATTGGAATGCTCCAGCGTTTGATACACATGTGCCTCCATTATTGCAAGGAATTTCGTCGCATGGATCGTAGACCTCAATGCATGTAATGAATTCCACATTTTGCCACCCATCTGTGCACGTACATTCGAATCCATCTTGGCCCACCTCTGCGCAAGCCGCGCCGTTCTTGCACTGACCTCGCAAAGATGACGCCCCGTTCTCGTCAACCAGGCACGCAACATTAGCCGCCGTAGGTGTTGCTGTCGCAATGGTAATTTCTGTGGGAATCGCGGTCGGCATCGGCGTGGGAGCCGCCGTGGTGGGAGTTGCCGTGGGAGTCGCGGTTGGTGTTGCCGTGGGAGTCACGGTTGGTGTGGCCGTGGGAGTCGTGGTGGGAGTCGCGGTCGGCGTCGCCGTGGGGCTCACGGTCGGCGATTCCGTGGGGCTCGCGGTCGGCGTTGCCGTTGGTTGCGCCGTGGGGCTTGCGGTCGGCGATTCCGTGGGGCTCGCGGTCGGCGTTACCGTAGGGCTCGCGGTCGGCGTTGCCGTGGGAGTCGCAGTCGGCGTCGCCGTGGGAGTCGCGGTCGGCACTGCCGTGGGTAACGCCGTCGGTGCTTCCGTGGGGACCGCCGTAGGATCTTTTGTGGTGGGTGCCACGGTCGGGTAGTTAGTAGGGCTGGGTGTGTCGTAGGGAACAAGTTCAAAGCACGTAAAGCCCGAGAAATACTGCGTGTGGTCGCCCGAGAGACTTGGAGACACACTGTAGAATGGCGCCGATCGCTCCGCCCCTTCCACAACGAACGCAAAACATACATCGTCCTCCCGGACGAAACCAGCCACACCGTCAGACGGAGATATCGTGATGTTGTACAGGCCAAGGCCTTCGTTTGCCGCGGCCACTTGCCCGCCAAATCCACTCTCAGTTTGCATGGCTGCAACCCATCCGTCCACCCAATACGACACACCTGCTTGATTTTTGACTGTGCTGACTTCGAATGTGATGGTCGAATTGGAGTCTGGCGACTGTACTGAGGCAAAATTAGCCGCGTCAAAGGAATGCTTCAAGAGAGAGACTGCCACGACCAAATTTTCGCCAGGATATTGGGCTACCATGACATCCACAACGGACACAAAGGGGTATTGCCCCGCCAGTGCGTAGTACAGATGCTCAAGATCGAGCCCGTCTGCTTGCCCATCGAAATTAGGGTCCAATTGAGCATCTGTAAAGGCAATTTCCTCCTCGGTGGTTCCACAGCCAGCAGAGTGATCGGCCTGATGCAGCTGCACCCAGAAGTACAGGTCCGCGGCATTAAACGCGCAGTCGCCATTCAAGTCGCCCATCACGATTGTGCCGCAGTCGAAGGAACCACACACAAGATCTGGCAGGCGCGCGCCAGCAATCACACTGTCTTCAAAGCTAGGCACGACGCTCCTGTTAAGAGCAGCATAGTATTCAGGGGAAGCCTGTCGCGCGTCTTTGGAATCGATCACGTTCAATGCAATTGTCGCGGACACGGAGCTCTGAGGCACCAGTACACCAGTTTGGTTTGCCGTCGTGAGGGACACCACCACTCCAGATAGAAAGGTGGTACCAAGATACGCCGCGTCAAACACCACGTCACCAATGTGCACAAATTCGGTGGAAAGCTCATTGGAATCCCACGCAGTGTCCCTCACCATTCCGGTAATTTGCAGTCGGTTGTCGCTGAACGTGGCAATAGATGGACCCCAGTCTCCCTGGGTATATTCAGACACCAAAAGGGCATCGTCGAATGCAAGCATCACAACAAAGCTAGTGATGAGGGCACTACCCGCATTCAAGAACAGTGGCAAAGAGACCGTGTCCCCTAGGGTAACGTTCGGGGTTGCAAGGCCGCTCAACGGGCCAATCTTCATGTCCCCAACATTTGGAAGCACATCCGCAAAGACATCGATAACAGACGTCGTGAAAACTAGGCCATCACACTCCACAGCGACGCTGATCTGCAAGAGATCCAACGAGTTATCGTGCAAGGTCAGCTGCCCATCATTTGTGACAGAGATAGCAGGTAGGCTACTGCTGAAGGTGAGGATCGCCCATGCATCAACACCGCCGATGCTCTCCAGCAAAAGGATGTCGGCGATGGTTCGTCCATTGTCCAGAGACAAAGACACGCCAAGCTGGACCTTGGCGTTAGCGTGGCCCGTGAAAATGTCGAAGCCCAACGGGTGCACGGTTGCAGACACAATAGTGGCAGTGTTTTCAACCCCTACTCCGACAATGCCTTGCTTGTCTTGGAATGCCACTCCTGCAATGAGAACATCGCCCATGTGGAGGGGAGCAAAGACTACCTCTGATTTTTCTTCCAGCCGATGGATTTGACCTTCTCCAAAGTTGGAGAAATTGGTAACCGTGGTGGCGTCCACAACTTGGCCATCAGTGAGCAGGGCGAAGGATTTGACCGCGACACGTTCGAATTGGCTGGAACAACCGATCTGGTTGAAAGACGAGGATTCCTCGCCTGTAGAATTATTTGTGGAGTCATAGTGAAATGCTTTGGCGGACAAACTATCGACCACAATCACTTGCCCACTAGCAAAGCACACAATGTCAGGAGCGATGTTGGGAAACATTGCTTCAATGGTAAAGTTACCGAACAGACTGAAATCTGTGTATGTGACAGCGTCAACATAGCCATCCACAGTGCGGTTAAGGAAGATCGGGTTTGTGGCATTGCTTGTGAGAACCGTTTCCACGTTAAGCTCGTAATTGCTGTCCACACGATCTCTGAAATACGCCACCACTCTCACACGGACCGACGACAGGAAATTAAACGGCTCGTCGCCCAAGCTATGCCCAACGGGAACCAGACGATCAGACTCCAGGACCACCTCGCACGAAGTGGGGGGCTCGATCTTTTGAATGCGAACGTACCCGTTGCCCCGAGCCAGGTAGTTCCGGGCCAACACCTCCCTTGCAGGCGCACAAACATCCTTCAGTGCCACAGACACTAGATCCGCGCAGATGTTGGTCGAATTCTCCCTCGCGATGAGAACTGGTCGTTGGTTGTTGTGGGCCAATTCCAGATTATCGTCCACATGCGTGAATTCCAGGGAAGGGTGCAAAGTTAGATCGACGGTACGGCCTGTTTCCAAAACCCCTACGATGGTCAAGAAGGTGTTTTCATCCCGGCGAAGAATGTTGTTGACGCTGTACTCAACACGAGTCGCATCAGTATGGACCTCGTTCGCCACGCTCACTATCATGTGTTTCACAGATAACACTTCTAACCTGTCAAAGTCGACGGTTGCGTCTACCACTTCGACACCTACTGCAGATTCAAAGAGGTCTGTGGACACAGTAGCCGTGACGGAAGTAAATCCAACCTGCACCCCTTTCACGAAAGATAAACCTGCACCGTTTTGTTGAATCTCGACGGCCGAAATGTTTCCCTCAACGGGGGACACGGAAAATTGCACGACGTGGGACACATCCAAAGACAGGGAGTTGCTATTGGGACCTGCGGAAAAAAATGCAAATGCATGCAATCTCGCGCTTTCGTATATGCCCTCCTCACAGTTCTCCCCGTCCGAAAATCTACGGATTTTGCGTAGCTCGCCACCACCGTCGATCCTCATTGCAAGGTTATCCGGGTAGAAAACCTTCAAAGGAATAGGGATCACAAATGGGCCGCCCGTCGCTTCCAATGTAACGACACTAAGTTCCAAAAGGGAATATTCAGCTCCAGAGACCTCTTCGCCCGTCAAGGACAGAGAGCAGACATCACCAATGAAGGAGACAACATCTGAGGGAACCTCTAGGGCACATGTGAAGGAATCTGCATCGAGTTCCAACACAGGAGAGTGGGCTCGGTTGAGTACCTGGAACACCGAAAGGGGGTTCGTCACTCCGTTGCCATCCATCGCGGCGGTGTTCACCATCGTTCCGACCCTCGCATTCGCAAACATTCCCACTGTGGTGACAGGATCTAATACCAACAACGAGTGTTGCACAGCCTCCCCCTCGATGAATGACCAAGCAGGAAGGAGTCCATACGAGTTACTCGTATGGCTGGAGTATTCGAAGGTCACGGAGATGGAGTCGAATCTGCGCAGATGCTCACCGACTGACGCGTTCACCGCAAACTGGGGGACAAACAGCGGAACAAGACCATTCAACGGAAACGCGCCAGTGCGTGTTACCGTTACGACACCGCCTGCTAGATCCACGTGATTGTAGCCCAAAAATGCGTCGTCTGCAACAGACTCAAAAGCCAAAAGCGAGGTGTCATACTTTATGGTAACGGTCAAGTTCAACTCCGGGTCATCTAACATGCCAGTCACGTTGTGTTCTACAAGGCTATTCCTTGACACAAACAAGTGGAAATGAATGGTTTCCCCGCCAACAACGGCACGCGCCGGTGCATCCAGGATCAAATGGACCGGCGCCTCGATCGCAGCACTTTGGTTTGACGCTTTCTCAAAAAAGGGGAGGAGTTCCGAGGGTCTGGTGTTCTCGTTGAACAAGTTACGAATTGACACGGCAAGTGGTTGCGAATGAATGTAAACAAGCCCGTCTTCCGACAGGATTTCCATAGTCAACTCTGTGTCGCCAGATGCACTGTAAAAAGGAAAGGGGCGACCAAATTCACAAACACCAGTGCCCGAATTTGGGTCGTAATCCCACACGTCACATGACGTCGACACTTCTTCCTGGCTCCCGGCAAACATGGAGACGTAAAAATGCAGCCCTGAAAGGCTGATGCTCGTGCTGAAATCATTGGCACGCAACTGGAAGGCAACATCCGTTACTCCGTGGTCCAAATCAACTACCGTCTGACGCATCATGATATCCACGCTTGCAGCGCGCTTCCCAGGGACATCAAGCGACCGGATGGCGCCGGGCACGCCAACTGCCGATTTCAGCTCCACAATTACATGCGCGCCGTCCAGTGTGAGGATTGGGTCTGCAAACGTGGGCAAATTTCCCGCAACACTTTGGCGTTCGTCCGCAAACAAAAACCCAAGTTCGCCAGTACCATTGCCGCCCACAGCCGAAAAGTAGTCTCGCGCCACCTCGAATGGCAGGGTATCTGCATCCCTGTAACATTGGTTGTCTGCGCATTCTCGGAGTGCCCCTCCTCTCTGGTGTTCTATCTTGCAGTCGATCGAGTTGCAAAACTCCACCAATGGGAAGGATAGGCATTCGTCGAAGTCGTTGCCTTGCATGCGTAATTCCTCCAACGACTGCAAGTCTGCGATGGCGTTGGGGATTCTCCCATGCAAAAAATTTCCCTGCAAGTCCAGCAACTCAAGGTGCGCTAGACCCTCAAACATTTCGGGTGTCAAAGTGCCGTATAAGCTTCTTTGGGGAAGAGTGATCTCTTGGACGCTCCCGAACACTGTGTTGCCCCGTGCAGCCTTCTTCAGATTCTGTGAGTTCAATGGCAGACCTGCTTGCGTGGAGTTGAGAATGGTGAAAGTCCAACCGAAGTCACATCGAGGCTGGGAGCAACATGGTTGCGCGCTGTATATTTCGAGCGTGTGCGATCCCTCTACATATGGCAACACTGGAACGACGACCAATCCCGCACCGTGGTCTAGAGACCAGTCCAAATATTCTTGACCATCCAGGGCCACCACCCACCCGAACTGGTGATTCAAATACCCACCAAACACCCACTCCAGAGCCTGGGTGCTTTGGGACACAACGAAGTTGATGCGAAGCACGCTGCTGAAGCCGCTGCCTCCAAATGCCGCGTCGCCTTCGCAAAAGAAATGGTTGCACACACCGTGTTCAAACGAGGCGACGTTCGCGTCCGTGCAGAGGTTCCCTTGAATGGCTTGTCCCGAACGAACGGCCTCGTTAGAGGTAGATTCCAATCCGGAGGAAGGGGAGAACGAGGCTGGACCAACACCGCTGCTTTCGATCGCAAAAGAACCGAGGTAACCACTGTCGACGTCATTGAACGATGTTGGCTCATTGAACAATATCTGCTCGTAAACCTGTTGGTCCACCATTGCCAATCGCCTATTCTTTCCGTGGCTGCCACCACTTCCACTCGTGAATGTTTCGGTCACAGTTTCGCTGCAGAAGCCCAGCATCCCCACAAAATGGGCGCTCCAGTCGTCAACGAGTGCGACATCTCCTTCTAATGTGCACTCATACTCTAAATGTGCCACAGCACCAAACGGGTAATCCGGCAAGCGCCACATCTGCTCCACAACCAAACTGGAGCAACCTGATCTGTAGCCCGGTTGCACATAAGATGCAGTTTCACATGCATCCAATCGCACCAACGCTGCCAACAACTCCCACAACGGATTTTCCGTAGGAGCAGGCGTTGGTGAATAGGTGGGATTCGCAGTGGGTTTTGCAGTGGGATTCGCAGTCTCTTTGCTGTCGCTGTACTCAGCCTCTTTGCTTTCAAAAATATCTTCGCTAGCTACAACGCCATAGCTGCCATGATCCATCTGTGATATTACAGAGGAAGAATAGGCCGTCAAAATAGATTCGTAAAATGTCAGGTCAATGGAGGTGTTGCTTTCGCTGAACTCAGTAAACAAAGACTCCATGAAAGAAAGGTCGCCCGACGAGAAGTTCTCGCCCACCATCGACTGAAACTCAGAGTATCGAACCTCATCTGAATGATCAGCCACAAAAGACGAG
>Ga0075496_1035534_pt1 | contig 19631 bp, 1 predicted proteins | sample DEB08_RNA1_8_FD_73447 | JGI IMG/M metagenome (GOLD analysis project Ga0075496, IMG submission 73447) | Aqueous microbial communities from the Delaware River and Bay under freshwater to marine salinity gradient to study organic matter... | ecosystem: Environmental > Aquatic > Marine > Coastal...
TACTGAGTGCGTAGCTAATGGAGTCGTTGGGTACACATCCTACAAAATCATGGCGCCTGCCGCCATAGTTTCCGACTGCACGTCCAACAAAAACGCCATCTTTTCAGCTTACGATACGGTTCTGGTGGAAAGGGTCCGCATCACCATGAATGGACAGATTCACGAGTTCGATATGGAAGACGCAGACTCCGGCAAGAGGAGTCTGAAGTCATTGGTGACGGCAGACGGAGGTGTCCTGATGGAGGGTCACTACGATGTGCAGCAAAGTTGGCGAGGAAAGACAACAAATCAGTTTGCTTTCGCGGACGAAGAACGCACCCTGGACTTTTACTCATGCTTCCACTTCGGACTGAACTACCCGCAATATGCAGGAGCAGATCGATATGGCTGGGGCAGGTATTGGGGATCTCGCGTTCGCATTGGCATTGTACAGAGCAACGCTTTCCCATGCGGGCGTCCTTATTCCGCAGAAGGGGTTGGGATGGATTATTATACTGGGAGGTCCAAACTGGGGTCAGGGCGGCTGCAAAGGCTGGATGTCACTTTCAAACAAGCCACGGTGGAAGTGTTTGGATCCATTGAGCCGGAAAAGGATAGTTTTACGCCGTATGTCCCAGTGTCAGACATCACAACCAGCCGAAAATTCTTCACGCCCAAAGCGGCGAACACACCTGCACAAAATCTCCAAGTCACGTTCGACGACGACGCGTCGTTCAAGTACACGATGACCTTGAACATGTACATTAAGCGACCCGTGTATTATTGGGCAAACATTTTCAGGCACGGAACCGCAACCAAGACCCAGCGCTCACCCGGTTTATGGCTCTATTATCTTCATAGTAATGAATACCATAGTAAACAGTTTTACCAAGGAACCCGGTTGCATTTTAGAGTTAGTACTACATATAGTTGGAATGATGGCGTAGACCCTGAGGTGAATCTCGCCCTTGGTCGGTGGTATAGCATTGCTCTAAAGGTCGATCGCTACCACTTTGCCATCTACATTGATGGAGTGGCCCAGACAATGAACCACCCATACGGGGAGGTTGTCCCGGGCACACCCGACGAGCTCTTTCGCATGTCCGAAAGTGTGTGGGCGCCAAACATTTATATCGATGACTTCCGATATTACAAAGGATCACTATTGTCAACAGAAGAACTGAGGGATATCGTGGCAGATCGACAAGCATCGATTTGTGGGGATGGCGTACGCGCTCGCGAGGAAGGTTGTGACGACGGAAACGTTGTGGACGGGGACGGATGTTCCATGTTGTGTGAGGTCGAGCTTGGCTTCGTTTGCGTGGGGTCAAACACTACTGCAGTGGCGGCCGATCGATGCATGCCCGGAACCATTCACCATCAAATCGATTTCGAATCCACCGAAGAGACCACATCATGCCACGGCATCGCTGACGATGCGTTAGGAGTTTTAAGTGGAGACACTGCGGTATACGCGTCTACAGTTGGCGGGTACAAAGGAAGTGGTTATTCAGTTCTCCAACCTCGAGAAGGTGATTCGATCTCGTTTCCGCTTCCGTGCGCCGGTTCATTCGATATCGTTGTACGCTATGCCTACGCTGGCTCGAACGACGACTACACATGCAATGTTAATTTGGAATACAATCAGGGCGGAGAAGCGTTCATTGCTGTGGTTTCATTTCCAGCGACGGGGTCCACGTCTACATGGAAAGTGACCGACGCCGTTGCCATCACCAATGCAGACGCAGGAACCTTGGCATTCCGACATCCCCCGGCAGGCACAGCTTATACGTACGAAGAGCTTGGGGTGGGATATTGCACTAACTGGGCATATTTGCCGGAGGGTGGCTACCCTCCTCTTTTGAGTGACGACAGTCCATTGTATAATGAGGACCGTGCCCTTGAGTGCATGAATCGATGTCTGGATGCTGAGGGCCAGAATGGTATTTCCGACCAAGGATTTTACCAGGACGCCTCACAGAGGTGCGCTTGCGCGAGTACTGAGTGCGTAGCTAATGGAGTCGTTGGGTACACATCCTACAAAATCGTGGCGCCTGCTGGCGGCATTGAGCTAAGCGGACCAAACGATGGTGAAAATGTGGTTCCAGGTTCCTTGCAGGCGTGCACCGGAGAGTGTGATGCTCATGCCGATTGCGCCGAAGGATTGCTTTGTTTCCAAAGACAAAATGGCGAAGATATTCCTGGATGCTATGGACCTGGTTACGGGCCGGACTGGGATTATTGCTATTCCCCCGAGCTTGCGTGCACGGCGAATTTGCATATTGATCACATCGAAGTGCGTCCTCGAGGACAGACTGTGGCTACGTTGCCCGGCGATGGTGGCAACACCGTGTTGCTGCCTTTTCAGTATACGAGCACGGCAAACGAAGGAGCCACCTTCGGAGTTAGCACAAGCTATGGACGCAGCGGCAACGGAATGTTGTTGAAGACGCAAGGACAGCAAAATGTGCGAGACAACTGGTTTGCGTGGGTCGATTTCGCGCTGGAAGGGATCACTGTAACCCGTACGACGACTGTGGAATTCGATTTCAATATAAAGGTGGCTGTGCAATACTACAAAGCATTTGCCTTGACCATTTCGGCGCACGACGTCGGGGATTGGCAGTACGGGGGGGGGGCTGGCATTGATAAATGCTATACTTCCCCGTTCTGCGAGGGGGAAGAGGTGCCATACTATCGTATCTGCTACGATGGTCACGACGTCGCCTATCATACTATTGGTGACAATGGGGGGCAGATTGCATGCGATGAAGTAGTCTACCCTGGAAATGGAATTTGGCACACGGAGAATGTGTTTCTTCAAGACAAGTTGGCATTGAAATATGGGGACACTGTTGGATACCAGGCCGAGAATGTCAAGCTGCAATGGGGAGTCATGTCGTACGGGGAATACCTCAACAACGCATACGGACGTGACCACCAGATCTACCTAGATAACATCAAGGTCTTCACCGCGGACACCGGACCCGGTGGACAAGATGTGTGCGCTGCTGTCCTCGTTCAAAGTGATGGCTCCACAGCGTCAGTGTCAGTGGATAGTACCACCTTGTTGGCTACTGATGGACAAAATGGTTTTATTGTCACACTCTTCAGTGTCTTTCCAGAATTTGTGCTAAAATCTTCGAGTTTTTATGAAGAGGGTGCCTTTGTGACTGCGATGACTGCAGCCATTGCCCAAAGCGTGGCCGACAAAGAAGTGGTCCGCGTTGCAATGGCTAGTGTTGGGACTCCTACATGTGGAATCAGCTGCAGTGCCATCATTCGCAATTTTGGAGGGTCCACCTTCGACCCCTCCAAAAATGGCTACATGGTCCTTTATGGTCGCCTCGGGGCTAAAGGAAAATTCCTGCAAATGAGAACGGAGACTTCCTCCGAGATGATATCTGTGACTTCTTTAAACCAGTGCCAAAAATTGAAGGCGACGGTGCCGGAAAATTCGCGCACGTATCAAGAAATAATACGCAGTGGGGACCTGTCATTTCGGCAAGGACTCGAAGTGCCATACAAGGATGTAGGCGTCGGAGTTGGGAGCGGAAACCACTATGGAGCAGAGGCTGGGCTCTCTGCGGTGGAAAACTCGTTGGACGAAGCAACCGCTGGATATCTTGGGTGCTATCTTGATTCACTCAACGGTTTAGGAGACTTCGATTTTTTGTGCTTCACTCATAACGAATATGGAAGTCCACAAATGTGCCAGAAATGCTGCAGTGAGATGGGACATCCGTTTTTTGCCCTACGCCATTACACTCAGTGCCTTTGTGGACGTAACTTCAACTACGCCTTGGCGTCTGGAGAACAAACGGATATGGGACACACAAGAGTGGAAGATGATCTGTGCACATATGATAGTCGCGGAGACCGATGGCAACGAAGTGGTGGTCGCATGCTCAATAACGATGGCGTGTTCGAAAATGTATGGTTAACTAACGTGTACCAAACGCTCGGCACCCATACGTCGCTTGACAATCGTGATCCACGAGCTATGCCGTCAATTTCCTGCTTGAATCCAATCGATGAAGCCCGCTGTGGTTACCTGGTTGATGGTGTGTATGGCGGTAATCGATACTATTCGACGAATTTAGAAAAACCGGTGGGATTTCAGTTGACATATCCTACTCAATTTGAATTCCACAGCTTGCGCATTCGTTGGGTACACACAAACTCTGCCTACCGACCCACTTCGTTCAGTGTGTACGTGTGCGTGGGTGAAAGTGTTGCGCCTTGTCTGTTTGACCCAGCTACTCATGATGGTGAATCGACTGAACCATCTGGGATGGGTTGGGTGAAGATTGGGTCCACAGACACCAACACAGCATCCTATGACAACGAATGGAGTAGTGATAATCTATTCTACAACAGATTAGCGTACTTCAGCAAAGTGGTGTCAAGCGACCGCATGCGCACCGACAAGGTGTTGGTCATGTGCGATCGTACTGCGGAAACTGGAAGTGTGCGTTACGAAATATATGAGGTGGAGGTGTCACAATGGAAAGAGAACGTGGATCGCGCCCCGATCGTGGAGTACAATTATGAGCAATACCAGGCGACTGTTGGAGACCTCGAGGTCAAATACATTCCAGACGCACGTGCCGCAGGCGGGCCGCATGATCCGTCCAGGTTCTTCGCAGCTGGGGTAACCAATGGCGCCCTCAGCATCAGGTTTTGGATGCCCGACTATGAACTACAAAGCAACGTGCTGGTTGTGATGAACACAAAACGATCGTCGTTCGATAGCCAGTGGCTGGAATTGGCAACAGAGGACAACTCCCAAGGTGGGCTGTCTTACTTCGCAATTGAGCATGGCCTAGGAAGCGCGCCCATTGGAGGAGTGCGGGTTACTGTGCGCTCTGAAGATCCTGATGATGGAAGCACTTATTTCGAGTTCGAAGGGGGGGGCATTGCGATGGTAGGGGAACGACTCGGTTCCCTGCAAACTTGTGCGACTACCGGCGAGGGAGCGTATGGAGGTGTTGTCTTTGGATATGATGACACGGTGATCCACGTCTGGGCGCCGGTCACAACCGGCAACGTGGAATCGCCAAATGGATATGTCATCAAAACAGATCTCGGATGGGGCGTGGGCGAAAGTAGTATCCAGGCTTCCACCACCGTGCAAGTTCGAGTCCAAGCGGAGGTGTTGCGCGTCGCGGACTTTGATTCAGGCTGGCTGCCGATCAGCGTAGACTCTGCATATGCTTCAATCAAACACGAACTATCACACCCGCTGCCTGAAGTCAATCCTTTATTGATGGCACATGTGCGTGTTGTCACACGTTCGACATCTTCTGGTGATCTGAGCGGAGTGGCCTTCGATGCTACGGGATCCATGCACGCAAATTCACATTACGGCTGCGATTATGGGGGCGTTATCTATGGGTACAGCAACTCATCCGTTCACGTCTGGGCCCCTGTCCCGTATGACTCGTTTGTCCTCTCAGAAATGAACCCAGATGAGGATATATTTGGCCAGCGAGTTGTACCTGTCAGATTTGCAGACGATTTCGAGCAAGGAACCAGCGGCTGGAGCTCCGGGACAACCACTGTGTGTGCCCCTTATGGTACCGTTCTTGGCGGTTACAATGTTTTTGGGATAAATTCCGCTGTTGAGAAGACGTTCGGTGAATTTTACACACACACGGAGTTAACGCTTTCATTCACATTTGTGTTCATCGATTCGTGGGACGGAGAGTCTGCCTTTGCATATGTTGATGGAGTCCAGGTGTGGACTATGACCACAACACATGCCTCACACCCCGCCAATACATGCGGATCAGGTTGGGGGGAGCTTTCCACGTCTGTATCTGTGGTTGTTCCTCACACATCGTCGACGGCGCAAGTTAGATTCACGACGACGTTGAACCAAGGTGCGACCGACGAATCTTGGGGGATCCAGGATGTGACGCTGGAGAGTGTCGGTATCGATTTTGCGTATGAAATCGATGGGACTTCTATCGCAATGTCCGGGAACGGATGGCTATCATTCGAAATTGGTGCTTTCAGCGTGACAGACTCTTCCAAGTTGAGGTTTAATTTCAAGGAAACTTCCAGCTGTGAAGTGTCTGGCATTGGGCTTGTGACATCCGACAGGGAATTCTGGAATACGATTGGCGCATACGATAAATTTATCGTGCTCAGTGGCAACGACGAGGGCGAGTGGGAAGCCTGCGCTTCACTCGGAGAAACCTGTACGTGCAATGGCAATGTGCGGTTTGGTGAGGGGGTCGTGTACTCAAACCCTGTTCCAGACACAGCGTCCATCGAATGCACTCACAGTGCGTTCCCTGGCTATTCATTTTTGCCGAGTCCCGGTTGCGAATGTTTGACGCCATCGGCGTGGGAAGCTGGGCCTGCATATACAGGGGCAGGTGAATGGCAGCTGTACGATTTCGCCCTGAGTGATTACTACGATTCTGGCCCTGTCTACACCCACTTGGTCTTGATCAGCGACTGTGATGGGACATCGTCGGTGTCGACGGAGTCGGCAATTGAGTTTTCCAACATTTTCTTGCCCAGCACATGCATGATTGTCGACGGAGTCGGCAATTGTGAGCGCCAGGATAAGGGACATGTCATGAATCTTCCACGTGGGTGGGGGAACGTGGATGCACCGCACCAACAGGAGACAGAAGGTGAAATGCGTGTATTGATATGGGAGACGGAGACGCTACCAACCTTTGACTCAGGCTGGATGCATTTGGAAGCATACGCGTTGAGCTACCATGCGATTTCACATGGATTGGGCGGCGTGCCGGAGAGAACCAAGGTCATTTATCGTGCAGATCAATCAGAGTGTGTCGGGGAGCTTTGTCGCGAAGACATCATCTTTGACGGACAAGGCTCGGCCCAAGCGGGCGACGGTGTCAATGTGGACCGCGAGTACGGAGGCGTTATGTTTGCTGTGGATAACCAGGAGGTCCGCATCTGGGCACCAGATCGCAGCCAATCGCTTAATACGGCCACCCGCTCCAACCTCGTGTATGTTGGGGATGGGTGGGGATCTCCCTCCGGCGAATACGACATCAAAGCCAAGCGTGGTGAAGTACGCGTGCTGGCATGGAAAGATGATCGCAGCGGGAGTTTTTCCATGGCGGACGAAAGTGTCTACCACGTTGCCCTGTCAGATTTAAACGAGCCACCGGTTCCGGACACGTTGGTGGTGGAAGTTGACGAAAACCTGGGGGAGGGCTTCGAGCTCGGTGTCCTCACTGTCACTGATGACCAAGGGATTGAATCCATCACCTTTCAGTTGACAGGCGGCAACATCGACAACGCTGTCAATTTTGACGAGGACACTGGCGCTCTCACGGTCAGTAATTCATCTGTTTTCGACTACGAATTCTTGAGTTTCCAGGATCATCAAATCCGCCTGGAATTCTTGGTGTCAGATGGGTTCTCCACAGTAACAACGGAAGCGATTATTATCGTAAATGACTTGAACGACGCCCCTGTGATCCTGCCACCGTTCAACCGTGAGATCATCGAGGGCTCGCAGAAAAACGTAAATGTAGGGAATCGCATCGAAGCGGTGGACGAGGATGAATACCAGTCTGTGCTATTCAGTATCGTCGATGGTAATAGTGGCGACGCGTTCCGCATTGAGACATGTGGGGGTCAGATTCGCGTGCAGAATCCGGAGGCATTGGACTTTGAGGCGAGTAATAATGACCCGGACGCGACCGCTTGGTCCGTCTTCGATCTCACTGTGGTTGCCAGCGATGACGGGGAAGGGCAATCGAACTCGACACAGATCATTCGTATTGAGGTCTCAAACCGCAATGATGCCCCCATTTGGTCCGCCGCCCCCGCATTGAATGTACCGGAGAATTCTGAGAACGGCACGCGCCTGGAGGTGTCGTTGGGCACGTTCGTGACTGACGCTGACGATGGCGACTTCTTCACTTTCGAAATACTTCAAATCAATAACCTCATCCTGGAGGCAGATTCAGGCTCAGATGATGCCAATCCCCCAGACGATGGAAATGAAAACCCAGACGATGGCAATGAAGAAGGCAGCGGCGCAGACAACAATGAACAGAGTTTTGTAGACACTATCTCAGAGTCCTTCAACCTGGTCGGTCCAGACGAAAATGGCGACTCGTTCATCATTGTTGGACCGACAGCCATCCTCGACTTCGAGTCGGGCTTCACGGAATACGTGCTGACGGTGCGCGTGACCGACAACAACATCGATTGCTGCCCCGAGCCAAACGAAGGAGACCCTCCATGTGTGTGTCAGATCCCGCCCAACTTGTACGCCGACGAGGTCGTCACGGTCGTGATATTAGACGCCAACGATGCTCCCAAATTTGTCACTTCCCTGCAAGAGGATTACTGTGAGAGTGCGGGTATAGCAGATTGCGAGAGACCTGTATCGTTGGTGACAATCGACGAAGGATCGAGTGTGTGTACGGGGGGTTGCTCTATCACCGCCTCTGATGAAGACGTCAATGATTCTGTCGTAATGGCAGCCCTGGATGGATGGCTGGAATGGCGCTTGACTGGGAAACGATACGACGGTGTTCTAAGCGGCACACTGGACGATGCGTCAGTCGTCAGTCGAAATTTCTGTAAAAAACACTGTATGCAAATGGAAAGTTGTGAAATGGCCGTATGGATCCCTTCAGCAGGAGATGACATTCCCTGTTGGTTCTTTACCAACATCAACACCGATAGCACCACGATGCAGACGGCGTCCGACATGGATACCACCCTCGACGCGTCAGCGGAATGTTGGGTGAAGTTTGGAGAACCCGCCCAACCACTGTTCGTCGAGAGCAGCCAAGCCCCATGCAATGATAACTTTTGCTTAATACTTGAACCCAATGCCCTCTCTCCATTTGATTTTGAAGTTGCGAAAGAACTCTTTTTCTTGGTGTCCGCGACAGACTATGGTATCCTGACAAGCGGTGAAATGACGCCAGGGCATGCGGACTTGAACCCGCTGACTGTTGTTGGTTACATTGAAGTGCACGTCTCCGATCGCAACGAAGCTCCCATTATTGTCGACACAGAAGCAACTATGTATTATGTGGAAGAAAATGTACCATTTCTCATTGATAATCCGGGGTTTACATTGGGAAACTGTTTCTCTCTAGGAAAGTGTGGCGGTGTAACTGATGTAGATGGTGGAGTGGAAAATATTTTCCAAGCCTCCGATCCCGACAAGGGGGTCGTGCAAACCTTGACATGGACCGTGGAGTCATCTGCCAGCCTCGTAGCGTTTTCGACGGAGACCGGCTTTGAAAACAGATTGGTAGCCATTCAGAGCATTGACTTCGAGATCACGCCTACGTTCGATCTAACAGTACGTGTCACAGATGATGCCTCTCTTGCCCCTAGTAATTTGTACACTGAGAAGACCATCACCGTGTTAGTTGTTGATAAGAATGACTTTCCCACTGTCGCCTGCGTCGTCCCGAATGGCTATCATTTTTTGGAAGGGTCACAGGAAAATGTGATACTAAATTTGTGTGCAGCACACTCTTTGGACGAAAATACAGCCAACGGCATGCTGGTATTTAACGTCGTGGGCGATGGTATTGACGTTCCAACAGGAACCCTTTCGTACGCAATTCAGGACAGATTTTCCATCTACGATACATCTATGGAAGTGGAAAGCCTGTTCACACTGACTTCTTCTGGAGATTTGTTGGTAAAGGACACTACAGGGCTCGACTTCGAATCGTTGGGCACGTTGGTTCTGTTGGTGAAAGTGGTGGACGAAAATGTCAGGCTGACGCCCCAAACGGTGGAAACCATTGCCCGCTTTGAAATCTCGGTGTTAGATGTCCCAGAAACACCTACGTGGGATAGCAGCAACAATTATCTCCGCACAGTTTCCAACGATGCAGAGATCGGCGAGACTGTGGGAGACCAAGTACTTCTTTTGGACCCCGATATCAGCACGGAGCTGACATTTTCGGTGTCCAATTTGTTTAGAGGAGATTCCGATTTGACGGATTCGGACCCGGTCTTCAGTATTGCGCCATTGGGTGATAAGAGTGCAAGAATCATGGTGACGAACAACGCCCTGCTCAAATCCGCAGCATGGCCCAACCCAGACGAAGCTCCCGTGTTCACATTCGATGTGACTGTCAGCGACGGGACCTTCGACGTGACGCAGACTTTCACAGTCACGGTCGTGGATGATTTTAATCCCCCCGTGATGGCACCCCAAATTTGCACGGTGGATGAAAATGTAGCGGCGGGCGTATTTGTCTGTGAGTTGGAAGGGGAGGACGAAGACGTGGGCGAAAAGATTCGATATTCCTTCCTGGACCAGTACCCTGATTTTACCCTCACCAATATGGCGAAAGCTGGCACGGACGGCGTGGGCGTTATCACAATATCTAACACGGCAACCCTTAATTTTGAGTTGAAAGAGTTGTACAGTTTGGAGGTGTTGCTTACGGACGATAATGGTGTTCAGCCATTAACCAGCGTGGCAGTAGTAACCATTAACGTGAACAATGTGAATGATCCGCCCGTGGCATCCGATATCACGTTGTCTGTCGAGGAAAGCCAGATGGCAGGAAATATGATCGGAGCAATCAGCTGGGCCGACGAAGATAGGCCTGAGCAAGCGTTGCAATTTTCAATCGTCGGTGGCGATGGGACCTTCATCGTTTTGGCGGGTGCTGAGTTGAACACCTTCAATGTTTATGTGGGCGATTCCACGGTCCTAGATTTTGAAACAAATGCTCAGTTCGAGTTTCAGGTTATGGTGACTGACGGGCAAGCGTCTGATACGGGACTTATCACCATTGACATACTGGACGTGAACGAGGCACCTGTGCTTCAAGGCAGCGTTCTGTTTATCGATGAAAACGTGGCGCCTGGCACGCTCTTGTCTACCGGCTCCGATTCGCTGCCATATACTCTTTTCTCTACTGACGTTGACATGGTTAATGGCGTCGTAGATTCTATCTTGCATACTATTGAGTCTGTGGAATGCTCGACGGATGGCTCTAACTTCTCCCTGTGCAGCAGTCCCACGTTTGAGATTGTAACCGACAGCACGTACTCGCCATCGTCGCACGGCTTCCAAATTCGGACCTCGGCAACCGCGACTGTCGATTTTGAAGATATCATTCAGTACCGTGTTCACATTGTGGCTACGGAGACCTCTACCAATCCAACACTTAGCAGCGAAACAGCCGTTTTCACTGTCAATGTTGTAGATTTAAATGATATCGTGGTATCAGCGATGGATCCTCCCACTGGCTTCGACACCCGAGGGTATGGCGAGGTCACTATTACGGGAACAAACTTTGGCTCAAAGCATGTCCAGCAACCCGTGGCGGCGTCATACGGCGCACCAGGCTACCTTGAGTACTCTGCAACCTGCACCGTCTCGAGCGGCAACAATGTGGAAATGGTTTGCGTCCTAGAGGAAGGCGTCGGTGCGTTCCACAATTGGGAGTTCACCTTTGAATCGACAAATCACGTGGCAGCAAACTACGACCTAACCACTAGTTACAGCAGCCCCATAGTGAATGATATGTCGTGGACGGGTGTAGGCGCCGCTCTCGACTTGCAAACGCAAGGTGTAGATACAGTGACCATTAACGGGGACTATTTTGGCTCATCGCTTACAACGCAGGCCTACCAGCATTTTGGTAAGGGCAAGTTTGTCACGTATAACTCCGTGACTGGTATTGGTGAGCTGCTCAGTGAGGGCGACTGCCAAGCTGGCCAATTCTTCCGGCTGCTGCCAGTGGATTCGACGTTCAAGCTGTTGCGCTTCGAGAACGGGGAAACGCGTGAATTGACGGTGACGATCACCGGCAAGCGCACGAAGTCTGGAGATGCAGTGGATGTAGACGAGGCCATCGGGCCTGATGGCTTCACCCTGGACAGTGGGTTTGTTGAGTCCACCTTCGCGATGGATGCCAACTTATGCGAAGATACGAGCAATGCGGGTGGTACCGTCACCACGCAGGCCACCGTCTCTGTGCAAATCACGACCAACAGCTTTACCGTGCTTCGAGACCAGGATGTTCTTGTGCACACATGGGCCGTTTATGCACAGGTGTCGCAGCCATATGTCTTCATGAATAACATAGACGCATTGCCCACTGAATTAGGCAGCGTGGAGCTTCGTGCACTTTCTTGTGCCGTGGCAGCAAACCACACCCAAGTTACATGCACAGCGCCTTCAGGAGTGGGGAAAGGTTTCCGTGTCGATGTTAGCGTGGGGGGACAACAATCATTTAGGAGCACTTCTACGCTCAGCTACGCATCGGCCATTGTACAATCCATAGAAGTGGTTGACCGTCCTGGGGACCTGCTCATCGATACTGAAGGTATGGAAGATATACGGCTGTTGGGTGCTTTCCTAGGAAGTGACGCCAGTTTCAATGGGTATGGAGTTGGGGAGGCTCGCTACGGAGGTCGCTACAATGGACGAGATTGCTACATTGACGATAATTATCTGGGTGGGGCGACAACAACCACCGTGGAACTTGTCAATGGTCAAGGTGTTGCAGAAAATTTGATTGTAAAGCAAGACGCGTTGGTTTGTAAAACATCTGCAGGCATTGGAAGTTCCCATGCTTGGCAAATCCGCTTCGGTGAGGAACCGTGGCAAGCAACTGCTGTGGAAGTTGGGCTCCTGTCGTACGCGCCCCCTATGATCACCGCAATGGCTCCTGCACAGTGGCCATTCGCCTTCACAGAAGGTGGGAATGTGATCAGCATTGAAGGGCGGTTCTTTGGGCCGCCTACTTCCGATCAAGGCGTGATTGGTATCGGAAGCGTCGTTTACGGCAACTTGGAGCAATTCAGTCTTGTGGGATCGTCGTGGTTGTTTGAAGCCACTCAGTGCAGTGTGTATTCAGACACCCGCGTGGACTGTTTAACAGGACCAGGTTCGGGATCGGGCCACATGTGGGAAATGGAAATTGGTGGCCAGACTTCGAACCGATTCGATGCCGATTCCAGTTATGCCCCCCCTGTGGTGATTGACTTCGACGCGAAAGACCCGAGCACAACCATTGCAACTTTTTCAACGGAAGGAACTGATGCCGTCGTCATTAATGGAAGGAATTTTGGCCCCTTCGGCGAAGAAGGAAAGTGGTCAAGCATGGTAGAAGTCGCTGCCGTTTCGAGCTGGGAGCGAGGAGAAGATGTGACCGATTTCGCTGGGGTCGGCTGCTTCGTGTCCACCGCACACACCGCCATTACATGCGACGTACCTGAGGGTGTTGGGGATAGCTTAAAATGGACAGTTGTCGTCGATGGTCTGCAGTCCGTGACAACAACTACATCATACGGCCAGCCAAGAGTGCTGCGCTTCAGTAGCAGCGACGTGGCACACGAGGTTGATATCGATGGCTCCATTTTGGGATTATCGACGACTGGCGGGGAAGAGATCGAGATTGTGGGTGTGAATTTTGGGCCCTGTCTCCTTGGAATCTGCCCAACTTCTACCGCCGAAAATGTTGATGCCGATGGTAGTCTTGCAACATACCTGGAACGTGTGACTTATGGCCCCACCGGAACGGAATTCGACGTGACTAATCGATGCTACTTGGCTGTCGCACACACGAGAATTCGTTGTGAAACCGTCGCTGGTGTGGGATCGAACTTGTTCTTCACCATTGTTATTGGTGGCCAATTCGTCGACATGGAAGAAGCCGAAAATGGTGTGACCCTCAGCTACTCAAGGCCTATCCTGACAGGCCTTACCCCCAACTCTGGGGTCACAAAGGGTGCCAATGAATCGTACACTGGCTACTTGGTGGAGATTGAAGGAAGCAACTTCGGGCCGTTGGGGGCATTCTCTATTTTCTTCTGGGGTGTGGAGCAATCCGTGTTGGAGTACGACGCTATCTCGCAGTCCAAGGCAAGTTTCCGGGTGCCAGAAGGCCAAGGGAAGCTGCGAGAGGTATTTGTAGGCCAAAGTTGCTCTGGCACATTCACATCTTGTTCCGCCACCAGCAACGTCCTACACTTCGATTATACCGACCCCGTTATCAGCGCCATTATCAGTGAAGAAGCACCATCTGAGGTAGAAGGCGGCGAAACGGGCACGCAAATTACGTTGCGTGGCGTGTACCGCAACACCCGTAGCTCGACTGGCGGCAGCTTCGCCGGGACGGATGCTTATTCCAGGTTGGATTTCGAAGGCGGGACAATTGCTACCATAGACAACGAAGTGCGTGTGTATGAGTATGTGGAGACAGAGAACCTGGAGACATGGGTGGCGACGGGTGAGTACGTGACGTGTGACTCGACGGGACTTGTGTGGCACCATGATCTCATTGTTTGCAAGACGGGGCAAAAGAACGGAACTGTAGTTGTCGCGCTAGACAGTGGCGAGGTCGTGAGCAATCCTGTCACCTTCTTGGACCTCTCGCCAACTGTGGCAGCAGTCGGGACCACCCCGATGATAGACCCAGAGACTGGTGAAGATTTGGGTTTCCCCGCGACAGGTGGGTTCAACATCGCTGTCAATGGTCGGTATTTCGGTGTGGATGCCGACAACGTGGATGTGGTGTTCCGCTTGGAACGGCCCCTGAAGCCGGACGGGACCCGTTTCATGGACGATGTCAAGTGTCTTAACTTGACCGTGACGTTGCTAGATGCCAATACGCAAGAAGGCCGCATCGAATGTGTTGCGCCTCCTGGAATTGGTAAGGACGTTGTTGTTCTAGTACGACGGGCAGGTAATGATGGATTGATCTCTGATTACATCCCCGCGGACAGCAGCATAGGAGTAACGTGTTCTTCTTCGGGAGTGACATCCCAGGACGATGCATCGTGTGTGTCCTACGACGCCCCCTCTTTTGAGTGGAGCCTTGGCACTACTACGAATGATAATGGCGGTGAGCAAGAACTTCGTAGTGGTTTGAGCACACAGGGCGGGACAGTGCGGGTGAAGTTTGACAATGTCGTCAATGAAAATGGCCTTGAACCGATCGTACTGGTCGGCATGTGGTCTGCGGATGATGAAGGAAACTGGCTGGATTGGGAACAGAGATTCTATCAAAGCGTGAATGACGTGCCCGCTAGTTATGGTGTTGCTCCTACGACGTTTGACCACAGCACTGGAATGGTAGACGTTGCCATTCCTGCGGGGGTCGGACGGAACCATCAAGTCTGCATTGTGTCTGCAAATCAGTACAATTGCACGCAGGTCATCAATTTCGCCGAGCCTGAAATTTTGGAGGTGACTGCTGGTGGGGTTGCAGCGGAAGGCGAGATCAACAACGGCCAGGTCATCTTGATTCCAACTGACGGAGTTGGGGTCGTGATCGAAATCAAAGGTACCAATTTTGGCGGCGCAGAGGGCACCCTAAACGATCAAGATCCGTTCGTGCCTTTGCGGGGTTCTTTTGGCAGTCCATTCAGCAATGGTTTCATTGCGCTGCGGAGTGTCGTGGAGGATGAAGACACTTCCGTTTGGAACAATGGCGGTCAGCACATTATCAATACCACGCTCCAGCTCAAATCCTGGACGCACGAGTCTGTGCAGTTCTACACGCCGCCAGGAGAAGGCCGGGGTTTTGAGATCCAGATGAATGTAGCAAATCAGATTGAGGTAACGTGGGAGGAAGAGAATGGCGATCCTATTTTTGGCGACGAGGATGAAGCAGCGGCGCGGCGCGGTCTTGCCGTGTCGAACTCCATCGTTGTCAGTTACATCCCACCTCAAGTGGAGTACTTGTGTGCGTCGGCCGACTGCGCTGCCCTCTGGGAAAGTGGAGAACGCGAGGATCTGCCCGTGCCAACAGGATTTACAGACGGATATGGCGAGGATGGAACTCGTGTGAAGGTGACTCTCTTCGGCGCGAATTTTGGAACGGAGAACGCTGCTCGATATGTAGCTTTCGGCGAGGCATTTGTCAACGCCTCCACTCCCGACTGCGACGACGAAAATCTAGTGTGCACGCAAACCAAGATTGAATTCTGGCTACCACAAGGCCAAGGAGTTGATGTCCCTGTGAGACTCGTTGTGGGGGGACAAAGGAGCAACACGAATTCGTTCAGCTACATTGCGCCTGAAATCTTGAGGTTCACGACCATCGACAACAATGGCATTTTACAAAATGAATACCCCACAAGTGGCTGCTATAATGACAGATTTTTCAGGAGCGCGCAAGGTCAGTTGTCTTGTGAAGATCCGGTGCTTTTGCGGATTACAGGGACCAGTATGGGCATTCGCGATGGAAGCGTGGAAATTCGTGCTCTGGGCAACTCTTCATCGACTGTGGGTAGGTGCGTGCTGCAGTGTGAATGTCTTCCTGGGGACGACAGCAGCAAACCTGACTGCGGTTGGGATGTGGGATGCAAACAAGACCACAATGAAATCATCTGCCAACTTCAACCAGGTCAAGGCGTCGAAAATTCCATTTTCGTCGTCGTGGGGGGAGCCGAATCCACCAACGTGCACCTCTTCAGCTACGATGCTCCAGTGGTGGAGAGGGTACTGGTTGGAACCCAGGACGTGCCAGCCTCGTACATTGTGAAGGTAGACGTCAACAATGAAACAGCGGTCTGGCTGGAAGGGTACGACGAGTCTGGCGCACTGTTTTACACCAACACGGAAACTTTAGGAACCCAGAACGAAAAGCCGGCTGACTTTGTCGCGGCTGCACAACGGAACACAGGTGCAGTGGAAGTCGTAGTGGACTCAACGGGCAGTCCGCTAGAAGGTGGAATATACGTAGAGGTAGGCGACCCAGTGGTCTACTATGCAAAATACCTTGAGGAATTGGGAGAACAGTACGCGTTTGGCTATAACGCTCTAGGTGGGGAGTCTGCAGTCTTAGAAATATACGGCTCAAACTTCGGGTGGACCTCTAGTGATGTGACGGTACATCTGGACGGCAAAGCGTGCACGGATGCTAAGTGGAACGATGGACAGCTAAACCTTGGCGACAGCAGATTTCCTAGTTACATAACGTGCATTCCTCCGAACGATGTAACGGGACCAAAATCCGCCGTTGTATCGGTCGCCACCCAATCGTGGTCGCAGGTGGTGCCTGCATTCCTTGACGGAGACCAGCAGATCTGGTATGCATCGCGACCAGTGAACGAATTCACTCCATTTGGAGAGGTTGATGCTCAGGAACCATCCACCTTTTTTTTTACCTCCATTTGTAAGAACGACACGATCCGACTGATTAACAATGTTCCAGTCTTAGACATCTACTATGGCGGCCTCAACGAACGTTGTGTGAGATGCCCTACTGGTGCAGGTTGTTTCGCATTAGGTTACAACGACCCATATTCTGAAATTGGCTTTTGGAGGACGTACTTCGACACAACCTCTGAAGAAGCGCTTGACAATACCTTCGGTTGCTCCACAGAACGTATCGATCGTCTAAGTGGACGATGTCCCTTGTACCAGGCCTGCAATCCCAAAGAATCTTGCCTGGGATCCAATACTTGTGAGTTGGGGTACGAGTGGCAGCTGTATCAGTGTCAGGACTTCTGGAATGGCCAGGACGACGAGAGGAGGACCTGTTCGACAGATGGCGACTGTCGCTGTGGGCGCCTTCGGGACGGATCTGTCAATACGAACGACTGCCTGGATAGCATGAACGAATGCAATAGTCAACAGCCTGAGCGCTGCTCTACATGTGTCCAAGGGCAATGTACGTGCCAGCCCCCATCGCGTTGCGCATTATGCACGTCGGGAACACACTACCGTTTGGATGGCGAGTGTGCCGAGTGCCCAGACAATGTGATCGTGCTTATCATTTGCTTCTGCCTCGGCCTGGTCGCGGTAGGAATTGGCGGTTACGTCTTGAATCGTAAAGAGTTCAATCTGGCCTTCGTCTCCATCGGTGTAGACTACTTCCAGGTCTTGGCTCTCTTTGCTTCGTCGGACGTAGACTGGCCCACAGAAATCCTCGAAGTGTTCCGTTTTTTCTCGATTTTCAACTTCAATATTGACATCACCGCGCCTGAATGCGCTTACCCTGACGTGTCGTACCGCCAGAAATGGTGGGCTATCATGTCCGTTCCTTTCGGTGTCCTGATCATGCTGATCCTGGCTAACTTTTTGAAAGCTGGCCTGAAAGTGCTGCAGGGAAGACACAGTGACATCTGGAAGCACACACACTTGTTAGTTGCCGCATACTTCACCGCTATGTACTACTTGTACCTGTCCTTGACCAAGAAATCCTTGGACATATTCAACTGCCAGCCTGTTATCCCTGACGACGGTTACCTGTACACACAGTTCACATCGGCGGAATGTCCTGGAGGACTTTGTCGGTGCTACGAGGAAGGCGGCGTTCAGCAGGAACTGGTTCCATACGCAATCATTTTCTTTATGATGTTTGCTATTGGGTATCCGGCAACGATCCTTGTTATCTTGCGATACAACAAGGACCTGGTAAAGGAAGACCAGCTGCTCCGCGCGAAAGGGATCGGGCAGGACCGTGTTTCTAACCCCCATGCGTACGAGATTCGTAAGCGTTACCATAAATTGTACTACCACTTCAAGCCTGGCAAAACGTACTGGATTCTGCTTGTCATCAACCGCAAGTTTTGGATTGCTGTTGCGAGTTTGTTATTTGCAGACAACCCCTCCTTCCAGTTGTCCATGGTACTGTTGGTCCTTTTCGTTTCCTACGTCTTGCAAGTGCAGCACCGGCCGTTCATGAGCACCGCAGAGCGCGAGAATGTGCTAAAGCATCACCAGGAGAAGGCTGAATCCGGCGACCGGGAGGAAAGGCAGAAGCACTTGGAACTGCAAGAGCGTTTGAAGGAAATTGACGAGCGAATTGCGCACGAAAAGCGGTTGAAGAAGAATTTCACGGCTTTGGACAATCACCCCAGGGCGCAGCAGGCGAAGAACTATTTCTGGGACTTCAACACAGTTGAACAAACGCTCCTAGCATGCGCCATTCTTGTTTGTCTTGCCGGCATTATGTTTGAAAGTCCCCGATTTGAAGAACGTGACGATCTCGAATGGCAGAAGAGTGGCATCACGTACGCGGTCATTATCGTTATCTCCTTCTCACTCATATACTACTCGGCCATTTTTTTCTCGGAGATTTTTACGACATTCGGCCTCGGGCATTCTAGTATCTTCCTGGTCTTCATGTCGAAGAAGTACAGATCGCGCGCGCAGTCGATCACTGGCGATCTTGATCCAGAAAACACAAATAATGAGAACAACACACACGCAAACCCGCTGCTCTTTTCCGAAGATCTGAAGAAGGCGGAAAGCCAGGCTGTGCTCGAAGGCGATCGTGCCAGGGAACTGCAGGCAGAATTGGAGAACATGAAGTCGGTGAATGAGCAGCTGGTTAATCAAGTGAATGACGCAAAAAAAAAGGGAGGCCGCGACGAGCTTGAGCTCCTTTTCTACCGGCACGAACGCCAAGAGCAAGAAGAAGACTAAGAAAAAGAAGTTTGTGGACAAAAACCCCAAAGAAATAGAGCTCGGAAGCTTGGGCACAGACGCGGGAGTAGGAAAAAATATATCAGACACACTGGGCGTGTCTAAGGAATCAAGGCGCGCGCCAACAAAACAATGTGATGGTCTTGATGACGTCGGCGGTGAGCCCTCGTCTCAAATGGATTTGTAAATGGCAAGCGGCGCGATAATAAATTCAGTGAAATAAATAGTGTGAAGCCCCTGCTTCAGCGCAGCTACTAGTAACTCTTAT
>Ga0075496_1497364_pt1 | contig 14897 bp, 28 predicted proteins | sample DEB08_RNA1_8_FD_73447 | JGI IMG/M metagenome (GOLD analysis project Ga0075496, IMG submission 73447) | Aqueous microbial communities from the Delaware River and Bay under freshwater to marine salinity gradient to study organic matter... | ecosystem: Environmental > Aquatic > Marine > Coastal...
ATTTTTATCTTTTTTTTTCTTTTTCTTGTACTTTTATTATACATTTTCAACTACTTTTAAAGAACATGAAACGCCTGACGGCAATTCTGTTTTCAATAATAAATCTAAGATTGAAGGTGAATTTGTATTAATGTCAATAAATCGTTTATAAAGTCTTACTTCAAAATGTTCACGTGATTTTTTGTCGACGTGAGGGGAACGAAGCACACAAAACCTTTTAATACGAGTAGGAAGAGCAATTGTTCCAGTAACTTTACAATCCGTATTTAATAAAGTTGTTCGGAGTTGTTGAGAGGCTGTATTAATCAATTCATTATTGAATGATCTCAAAAGAATACGAAATTTCATAAATTTAATTCTGAATTATTTAGTAATTTTAGTTACAATCCCAGACCCAACTGTTCTTCCACCTTCACGAATCGCTAAACGCATTCCATTTTCAACGGCAATTGGTGAAATTAATTCAATTGACATTCGAACGTTATCGCCAGGTAATACCATTTCAACCATATTCCCATCAGAATTATTACAATCTAAAATTTGTCCTGTTACATCAGTTGTTCGAACATAAAATTGTGGTCTATAACCTTTGAAAATTGGTGTATGACGTCCACCTTCTTCTTTCTTTAAGACGTATACTTCGGCATCAAATGTTGTGTGAGGATTAATTGATCCTGGTTTTGATAAAACCATTCCACGCATAACATCAGTTTTGTTAATTCCACGTAAAAGAATACCAATATTGTCTCCAGCCATTCCTTTATCTAATGTTTTTTGGAACATTTCTAAACCTGTAACTGTTGTATTTTTAGTGTCAGTAATTCCAACTAATTCTACAGCTTCTCCAATGTTGACTTCTCCTCTTTCAATTCGTCCTGTAGATACAGTTCCACGACCAGTAATTGAAAAAACATCTTCAATTGCCATTAAGAACGGTTTATCAGCTTCACGTGCTGGTGTTGGAATATAATCATCTACGTTTTTCATTAGACTGAAAATTTTATCAACCCATTCATCTTCTCCTTCTTTAATGCTTGGATTTGCTTGTACTGCCTCTAAAGCTTTTAAAGCTGAACCACTAATAAAAGGAATATCATCTCCTGGATAATCGTAACTACTTAATAATTCACGTGTTTCCATTTCAACTAATTCAATTAGTTCTGGATCATCAACCATGTCCGCTTTATTTAAGAAGATTACTAGATGACTTACACCAACTTGACGAGCTAATAAAATATGTTCACGCGTTTGAGGCATTGGTCCATCTGTTGATGAAACGACTAAGATTGTTCCATCCATTTGAGCTGCACCTGTAATCATATTTTTTACATAATCGGCGTGACCTGGACAATCTACATGTGCATAATGTCTAAAATTCGTTTCATATTCTACATGTGCTGTATTAATAGTAATTCCACGTGCACGTTCCTCAGGTGCTGCATCAATATCAGCATAATTTTTTAAAGTAGCTCCACCCAAAGTCGATAAAACTGCTGTAATTGCTGCTGTTAATGTTGTTTTACCATGATCAACATGTCCAATTGTACCAATATTAATATGTGGTTTGCTACGATCAAATTTTTCTCTTGCCATTTTACGTCTAATGTTTTATTTTGATTTAATTAAATTTCCTGTCTGTGTCAAAAAATTTATTGGATTTTAAGGTTAAGTGTCTTGATATCAATATTTTTTATCATCGAAGCAGGGATACCCAGGAAGATACTAAACTTAACGGAATTGGGCAAATGCTTTATTTGCTTCCGCCATCTTATGAGTTTCTTCTTTTTTCTTAATTGAATTTCCTAGTCCTTTTGCAGCTTCTAGTAGTTCATTTGCTAAGTTTAAAGACATTCCTTTTCCCGATCGTTTACGTGAATATTCTACCACCCATCTTACAGCGATATTTGTTGCACGATATTTATTTAAAAGGGTAGGGACTTGGTATGTTGCGCCGCCAACTCTTTTTGCTTTCAATTGAACACGTGGGCTAATATTACGAATAGCTTTTTCTAAAATTAAAATTGGGTTTTGATTCGTACGAAATTCAATTAACTCAAACGCTTTATAAACAATTCGTCGAGCAAGTCGTTTTTTTCCTTTTTTTAAAATTCTATTAACCAATAAACTGACTAATAAATTATCATATTTAAAATCCTTTTCAGGAAAACGTTTTTTTGTAGAGATTCGACGTGACATATCTTAGTTTTTTTTTATTATTAATATTATTTTTTTGCTCCAGCAACCGGTTTCTTTGTTCCATACTTTGATCTACTTTGTTGTCGATCTTTAACTCCAGTTGAATCTAATGCTCCACGAATAACTCTGTAACGTACACCAGGAAGATCTTTTGCGCGTCCCCCACGAACTAAGACAATAGAATGTTCTTGTAAACTATGACCTTCACCTGGAATATAAGCTGTTACTTCAAATCCTGTAGTTAATTTTACTCGTGCTACTTTTCGAATTGCTGAATTCGGTTTTTTTGGAGTTGTTGTGTAAACTCGTGTGCAAATACCACGTCTTTGTGGGCATGCTTTTAATGCAGGACTTTTTGTTGCACTAATCATTTTTTTTCGACTTAATCGAACCAGTTGTTGAATTGTTGGCATATTACTGTTTAATTATTTTTAATTGAGTTTTCGATATCTTTTAAATTATATTTGCGTTGGAATTTTTCTACTCTTCCTTCCGCATCAATTATTTTTTGAGAACCAGTATAAAAAGGGTGATTTCCTGACCAAATATCGACACTTAATTGTTCTTGTGTGGATCCAACTTCTAAAACCAGTTTCCCATCACAAAATACCTTTGTTTGGTGCCATTCAGGGTGTAAATTCTTTTTTGCCATATTACATTTATTGAAAAATTATTATCGTTTTGAATATTGTGACGCTTTGCGTGCTTTTTTTAAACCATATTTACGTCTTTCCTTAATTCGTGCATCACGACGCAATAAAGAACTTCCATTTAATACTTGACGATGGTTATTGTCAATTTGGCAAAGTGCACGCGCAATACCTAATTTAATTGCTTCTAATTGGGCAGTTATACCTCCGCCATGAATACTAACAGAGATATCATATTTATTACTTAAATTAACGAGTAGAAACGGTGTTTTTAACATTTCAAGTTCAGTTGTAGCTCCTGAAAAGAAATTTTCAAAAGATTTGTCATTAACTGTTATAGTTCCTGTTCCCTCTTTTAAAAAAACTTTTGCCACCGCACATTTTCTTTTTCCAATGGCTGCATAAAAATTTTCTGAATTATTCATTTATTCTAAGATGTTATTTGAATATATAATTAATGGTTATAAGTCCACTTTGATCCAATTTTTTGATTCTAATAAATCTAATGGAATACTTTCCTGTAAATTATCTTTTGTTTTCTTGTAGTTAATTTTATTATCGACAAATACATATAGTCTTCTATAGTAGTTACGTCCTAAAACTCCTTTGGGCAACATTCCCCAAATTGATCTTTCAAGAATTCTTGAAGGAATTCGTTCTTTTAATTGTTTAAATGTTTCAATTTTTAAACTTCCTGGTCTTTGAGAATTACGGTAATATAATTTTTGAGATTCTTTGTTCCCACTTACTTCAATTTTATCCGCATTCAAAATAACAACGAAGTTTCCTTGATTTACTCCTGGAGTAAAAAGAGAAGTTTCTTTTCCTCTTAAGAGTTTACTTGCCTCAGTAGATAAACGGCCCAGTGTTTGACCTGTAGCATCAATGACAAACCATTTTGGTACATGACATTCTTGTTTAGGAAAAAGTGTTTTCATAAATAAATTTCTTTTTATTAGTTTTCTGCTCGATAAAAATTTTTAGCTAATTCCGAAGAAACTGCTAAAAAATTCGGTGTAATAAATAAAGGATAAAATAAATTCATTAAAATTTTCAATGCTTCTTGAATACTACGTTTAGGTGTAATACTTCCATTTGTTATAATTTCTAAATTTAATGATTCTTTTATATTCCCCTGTGTATCGTGAATCAACTTAATTTTATAGTTCACTTTTTTTATAGGCATAAAAATGGAATCAATAATTAATGTTGAAGGTTGAGTTGGAGAAAATTTTTCATTAACCTTTCGTTTTCTATTTTCTTCGGTCAATCGATATCCTTTTCCACTTTCAATATCAATTTCTAAATAAAATTCTGATTCATCTACGATTGTGCAAATGTATTGATTAGGATTAATAATCTTTAATTCCGTTTTTGGAAGTTGTAACATCCCAGCCGTAACAATAATTGGGCCTTTTACATTTAAAAATCCTTTCAATTGACTTGGCTTTTGTTGACCTAAAAACGAAGATCGAAAAGTTATTTCTTTTAGATTAAGTAATATTTCTAAAACGTCTTCTCTTAATCCTTCAATGACTGCAAATTCATGTTTTAAATTATTAATTCTAACACCTGTAATGGCAAATCCAGTTAAATCAGAAAGTAATGTTCGTCGCACAGCATTTCCTAATGTAATTCCTTGTCCAATTTCCAGGGGTTCAATTAAGAAAGAGCCAAAATGATTCTGATCGCTATCAAGGTAACTTTCAATACAAGTTAGTTTACTCATCAATTTAAGGATTTTAATTGTGTTTAATTATAATCTACGTTTTTTCGGTGGACGACAACCATTATGAGCAATTGATGTTTTATCTTCAATAGATAAAATCGTTAATCCTGCAGATTTAAAAGCTCGAATTGAACTTTCACGTCCATTTCCACGTCCCTTTATTACAATTTCAATCTTTTCCATTCCGTACTCTAATGCTTTACTGGCTACGTTTTTTGCCGCTGATTGAGCTGCAAATGGAGTATTTTTACGTGATCCTTTGAATCCCGATGTTCCTGAAGAAGCCCAACAAACAGTATTTCCTAAAATATCACAAACTGTGATGATGGTATTATTAAACGTTGTTTTAACATTAGCAATTCCAACACTAACTAATTTCTTTTGTTTTTTTTTCGTTTTAAATTTTGTTTTTGCCATAATTTTTTTTATTTTTTACGTATGAAAAGACTTATTTTACGAGATGTACGGTTATTTGTTCTTGTTCTTTGTCCTCTAACAGGTAATCCTTTTAAATGTCTACGACCTCTAAATGAACTGATTTCAATTAATCTCTTAATATTTAAGCTGATTAGTCGTTTTAAATCACCTTCTAATTTAAATTCATCTGTTTCTAAAATATCACGTATATCTGAAATATTTGTTTCTGTTAAGTCTGAAACTTTAATATTCGGATCAATATTTACTTTTTCTAATACTTTCTTTGATTGACTTAAGCCAATTCCATAAATACAAGTTAAAGCAATATAAATTTTTTTCTTATTGGATAAGTTATTTCCAAGTATTCTTACCATATTTTTGTTCTAAATATTAATTTAATTCTTCTATCCTTGACGTTGTTTATGTTTGGGGTTTATACAAATTACCATGATTTTTCCATGTCTTTTAATAATACGACATTTATTACATAGTTTTTTTACAGATGGGCGTACTTTCATAAAATTGTTAAATAGATGTTAAGTTAAATCTTCCAATACATTCTTATATAAACCGCGTATTGTTTTTTGTATCTCATATGCTACTCCTACAACAATAATTAAGGAAGATATATTAATTTGGTTCAATAAGTTTCCATTAATTGCTTGTTTAAGTATCTCATATGATACTAATATACTGCATAAAAATATTCCCCCAATAATTGAGGTAGAACGGACAACGTTTTCTAAATATGAAACGGTATCTTTTCCTGGCGTAATATTAACAATTGAAACAGATGCTTTACGAAGTTGTTCTGATATTTTTTCAGGATCCCAGAAGACAATTGTATAAAAATAATTAAACCCAATTATTAATAAATAATAAATGAAAGTATTAAGAAATTTTAATTGACTGAATAGATTATCTGTTAAATAAGAAGTAAATGGAATTAAATTGGAAGCTATAATAATTGGAAAAATCCCAGCTTGGTTTAATCGAATTGATAATCCATTTTCTTTTAAACGCAGAGCTGCAGTTTTGTCATCATTTGAACTATTTTTTTCCATATTTTCTAAAAAAGCTAATTGTCGCGCTGAAACCACGTCAATATTAATTCGAGCCGTTTGGGAAATACAAATTAAGAGCATTAAAAATAAAAGTACACCAACTTCGATAAATAGTTTTGCATCTAATGTTGTTGGTAAAATATTATTTTTACTTATTAATGTGACAACAATATTCGTCAAAATAATAAGAGACGTTCCATTTCCAATTCCTTTATTATCAATAACACTACTTAGCCAGACAACAATCATGGAGCCTGTAACTAATTCCAGACCAACGGATGCCAAACTAAATAAATCGGTACTATAAATATAAGATTTCAAATAGAAAATCAAAAAACCAGTTTGCACAATTGAAAAAACAAGAGTCAAAGCTTTCTTATAAAACGTTAGTTGTTTCCGTCCCGCTTCACCTTCTTCGGATTGTAACTTTTCTAAAAAAGGAACAAGTGCTGTTAATAAATCAATTAATATTGAAGCATTAATAAATGGAATGATACCTAATGAAAAAGGCGTTAAAATTGTTGTTCCACCACCAGAATACATATTAATTATCTGCATAATGGCGTTCCGATTTTCTAACTGTAGAAAGGATCGTTTGAGCGCATCTTGATCAATTCCAGAAACTGGAATTGTATTTCCAAATCTAAAAATTAAAATTACGAATAATGTCAGAAGAATTTTATCTGTCGGTCGATTTCGAGTTTTTGTTTTATTGGTTACTAGATTTAGCATTTTTATACTTTTTCATTACCTTGGCATAAAACAAATATCTACGACTGGATTGAGTTTTCCCAAGCTCTATTTTTTCATTTAATAAAATTAAAGCACGAATCGTAGCTTTTGCGTTATTTAAAATATTATTGGATCCAAATTGTTTTGCTAAGATATTTTTAATTCCTGCCAGTTCTAAAACGGTTTTCACTGAACCACCAGCAATTACTCCAGTTCCTAACGTAGCGGGACGCAACATAATTTTACAGGCTCCATATGAAGTATTCATAACATGAGGAATTGAATAATTAAGGGTTAACGGAACAGTGATTAAATTTTTCTTTCCGTTTAATATTGCTTTATCAATTGCTAAGTTGACATCTTCTGCTCTCCCAACTCCAACTCCAACTTTTCGTTTATTATCTCCAATAATAACAACAGCACGAAAAGTCATTTTCTTTCCACCAGTTGTTACCTTTGTAACACGTTTTACTTGAACAATTTTTTCTTCATATTTAATTTTTGATAAACGTATTGGGCCTTTTTTACGTGAATTTCTATTGGAAGAATTATCTTTATTGAACGTTTTCACTGATTTAGTTCTTGAAGTTGTTTCTTCAGTTGTTTCCATAAGGTTATTAAATGTTTATTTAAGATAGTTTTTAAATTTAGCAGGTTTATTAAAAAATCAATCCTGCCTTTCGTGCTCCTTCGGCAATGTTTCGGATTCTTCCATGATACGGTTTTGTTCCTTTATCAAAAGCTACTGTTGTAATATTTTTTGCTAAAGCTTTTTGTCCGAGCATTTCGCCAACTGAATAAGCTGCTGCTTGGTTCGCAGAATTTTCAATTTTAAGCTCTTTGTCTAAAGTTGAACTAAAAGCTAATGTATTTCCATTTTTATCATCAATTAATTGTGCATAGATATGTTTATGTGATCTAAAAACAGATAGTCTTGGCTTTTCAACACTTCCGATGATTTTTTTAAGGTAGCGTTTCTTTTGTTGTAAATAAATTTTTTTAATATTTTTTTTCATTTTTGTTAAGAATTAAATTTAACTTTTATTTTCCACTCTTACCAGCTTTTCTAAGGATTTTTTCTCCTTCATACATAATTCCCTTTCCTTTATAAGGCTCTGGAGGTCTAACTTCTCTTATTTTTGATGCTAAAAAACCTACTCTTTCTTTATCAATTCCACTAATTGACATTCGAGTTGGGGAATCTAGTTGAATTTTTAAATCTTCCGGAATTGGAAATTCAATTGGGTGAGAGTAACCCATATTCAAAACTAAAGAAGTTTTTTCAATTTGAAATTTATACCCAATTCCTTCAGCGATAAGTGTTTTTGTAAAAGTTTGATTTACACCAGTAATCATATTTTGAATTAAGGCTCTCATTAAACCATGATAAGATCTACACTCTTTTGTTTCATTCAAACGATTAACTTGTAAAATTTGTTCGTTTACTTCTACGTTAATAAAATTATTAAAGGATCTTTCTAATGTTCCATGTGGACCCTTTGCTATTATTTTATCTTTTTCCAGCACAATGGATACATTTTTGGGAATATCAATTCTTTTCTTACCAATACGTGACATATATTTTTTTGATTATTTAATATTTAACCAATATAACAAAGGATTTCTCCACCTTTTTTCATTTTTGTTGCTTTTGAATGACTCATAATTCCACTTGAGGTTGAAATTATAGCTGTTCCTTGTTCGTATTTTAGAATGCTAATATTTGTTGTAAAATTTTTGTAGCCTGAAAAAACTCTTTTTCCTGGCTTACTAATACGAGTAATAACGGAAAAGAAAGGCTTTTTAATCCACCATCCTTTATATTTTAAAAATGCCTTGACAACTTTTGTAGAATCTATTTCTTCTACAGAATATCCTTGAATATAACCTTCATTTTCTAAAACTTGTAGCACCCCTAAGTTCACTTTACTATAACGTATACGTGTAAAACTATGACGAGCTAAACTCGCATTACGAATACGCGTTAACATATCTGATACAAGATCATTTGTCATTTAATTTCTCCTTTTTTAAACATTTTGTGATTTTGCAAATGGTACTCCTAACTCTTTTAATAAAAAGAATCCTTCGTTTGCTGTTTTAGCTGTGGTAACGATTGTAATAGAAAAACCACGTCTCTGGTCAACATTATCATAATCAATTTCAGGAAAAATTAATTGTTCTGCAATTCCCAAATTATAGTTCCCATTTTTATCAAAATTCTTCGGGTTTAATCCTCGAAAATCTCGTAAACGCGGTAAAACTAATTTAATAAATTTTTCTAAAAAGGCATACATTTTTTCGCGACGTAATGTTACAACTAATCCCAATGGCATCCCTTGACGTACTTTAAACCCCGCGATTGATTTTTTCGCTTTTGTCAAAATTGGTTGTTGACCACTAATCAATCGAAATTCTTCGATAGCATTTTGTAAGAATGTGCGGTTTTGAGCATTCAGTCCTAAACTTGAGCTAATCATTATCTTCTCAATCTTTGGAATTTGGTGTTTATTTTGATAATTAAACTCCGTTTGAAGTTTAGGAATTACATCTGCAAGATATTCTTGTTTTAAATTACTCATTTTTTTAACTTTTTTTTAATTATGGTTCTTATACAAAATTTCCTGACTTTTTAAAATAACGTTGTTTTTTCCCATCCAATAATTTATATCCAATTTTGCTGCTGATATTTGCTTCTTTATCCCACAACATAACATTTGAGATATTAATCATTGATTGAATTTCAACTTTCTTTGATTCTCCTCCTTGAGGATTCTTTTTATAAGTTATTCTTGGAAGAATGTTATCAAGTCCTACTACTTCTTTTTTCTTATTGAGGCATGAAACTGTTCCTATGATACCCTTTTGACTTCCTGTAATAACTTTTACTTTATCTCCAATTTTTAGATGATTTTGTAATTTTTTTGTCATATTACTTCTGTAGCTAATGAAATTATCTTTGTAAATTGTTTTTCACGAATTTCACGTGCCACGGGCCCGAAAACTCGTGTTCCTCTTGGGTTATTTTCTGTATTAATAATAACTGCAGCATTATCATCAAAACGTAAACCCATACCATCTTCACGTTTAATAGTCTTTTTCGTTCGAACAATTACTGCACGTACGACACTTGATCTCTTAATTGCCATATTTGGTAATGCATCCTTAACAACACCTATGATAACATCTCCGATAGCAGCGTATTTCCTGTTATTTCCTAAGACACGAATACACATTAATTTTTTTGCTCCAGTATTGTCTGCAACAGTTAAATAACTTTGTGGTTGGATCATAATTTTTAAATACTTCTAATTTTCTTTTTCATATACTTTTAAAACATCTTTTAGCATCCATGCTTTACGACGACTAAGAGGAGCGCATTCTTCAATTAAAACAAGGTCACCTGATTTACATTTATTTGTTTGATCATGTGCCATATAGCGTTTTGTTTTAATTAATGTTTTCCCATATTTTTCATGTTGGTAACGGATTTGAATTGCGACTATAATCGTTTTCTCTGCTTTATTGCTTACTACAATACCGATTCGTTGTTTTTTTGTCATAGATTTAGTTTGAATTATTCAGTTTCAAAATGAAATAATTTTTCAGCTGACAGCTGGTGTTTTTGATACCTGGCTTCTTTTAAATTTTAACTGTGCAATACGGCGTTTTGCATGTTTAAATAAGTGTGGTTTACTTGCTTGATTTGTTGATCTTTTAATTCTTAAATCAAATAAACTTTTTTGTAAGATAAAAATTTCTTGGTCAATGTCACTTTCCGTTACAATTGATTCTAATTCTTTATATTTTGGTAATGTCATATTTCCGTCTTCTCTTTGATTAAAATACGAGTTTTGATTGGTAATTTATATGAGGCAATTTTTAAAGCTTTAACTGCAATTTCTTCGGACACACCATCTACTTCAAAAAGAATATTTCCAGGTTTAATAACTACAACCCAATAATCAACTGCCCCTTTTCCTGATCCCATACGTGATTCTTCTGCACGCGCTGTAACTGATTTATCTGGAAAGACTTTAATCCAAATTTGACCTGCTCTTTTTGTGTAACGAGAAATGGTTCTTCGAACAGCTTCGATTTGACGGGATGTTAACCAAACAGGTTCCATTGCCTGTATCCCATAACTTCCAAAACTTAATTTGTTATTACGACATGCTTTTCCTTTTAAACGTCCGCGGTGCATTTTTCTATATTTTGTTCTTTTAGGACTTAACATTTTTTTTACTTCCTTTTAGATTAATTTTTTAATCGATAAATAACCAAACTTTAATACCAATAATCCCGTACAATGTTTCTGCTTCATGATGTGTATAATCAATATTTGCACGTAATGTATGCAATGGAACTTTTCCGTCTCTTTTCCATTCACTTCTTGCAATCTCAATTCCATTTAAACGCCCGGAAACTTGAACTTTGACTCCTTTTAATGAAGTTAATTGAACTTTTTTTATTGTTTGTTTAACAGCTCTTCTAAAGGGAATTCGTTTTTCTAGTTGATCAGCAATAAATTTTGCAATTAAAGTTGCATCTTCAAATGGATTTTTTATAAATTTGATTGCAATAAAGTAATTCTTATTTGTTCGAATTTGTAAAAGACGAATTAAATTTCGAATATTACGCTTTAATAAAAGACTTGTAAATCGTTTTAATGTTCCTTTTGAATTATTCAGAAGAGAAACGGTCTTTGGATTTGATCCATCTGTTGTTTCTGTAAAATATTTTGTAACTTTTCGATACATGTCTTTCGCACGCGGAAATAATGCATGAATTGTTATATTTACATATTCTTTTTGATCAATATCTTGACTAATACGATTGATTTCAATTTTTGAGATTGATAAAAATTCATTAAATAATTTGTCTGCTTTTGAACGAATTAAAAAATCTTCTTCAATTAAAGAAGGATAAACTAATTTATTGCTATACCATTTCGATAAATGGTCTTGCGTTGTTACTAATCTGAATCCTTTTGGATGTGTTTTTTGTCCCACAGTAATGCCTCTTTAAAATAAGTTAGTTATAAATTGTTACTTTCCGCTACTCGGATTGTAATATGTGATATCTTTTTTTCAATTTTATATGCTTTTCCTTTTGCTCGGGGTTGCATTCTTCGAAGAATTGGCCCTTGGTTTACATATGCTTCTGTAATTATCAATTTCTCTTTTTCAAGATCAAAATTATGTGTTGCATTTGAGACCGCAGAATATAAAGTTTGCCAAACAATTGCACCTGCTTTTTGTGGTAAGTACTTTAAAATTTGTAATGCTTCCCTATAACTTTTTCCTCTAATTTTTGCAATGATAACATTAATTTTCGTTGGGGAAATTCTAATATATTTAGAAGTTGCTGAAATACTTTCGTTTGATTTATCCATAATTTATCTTTTTACTTTACGTTCATTTTTCTTATGAGAACGAAATGTACGCGTAGGTACAAATTCTCCTAGTTTATGTCCAACAAGAATGTCTGAAATGAAAACTGGAACATGTTTTTGTCCATTATAGACACTAATTGTATGTCCAATCATCATTGGTAAAATTGTTGAAGAACGTGACCATGTTTTAATGGTGTCTTTTTGGCCTGTTTCATTCATTGCGTTGATTTTATTAAGCAAATGATAGGCAATATAAGGTCCTTTAGATATTGATCTTCCCATAGTTTTTAATTTTTTTGAATTAAAATTTAATTATTAACGCGAACGAATAATAAATAAGTCACTTTTCTTTTTCTTATTACGTGTTTTCATTCCTAAAGCTGGTTTACCCCAAGGTGTTAATGGTCTTGGTTTTCCAATTGGACAACGTCCTTCTCCTCCTCCATGAGGGTGATCCACTGGATTCATAACTGATCCACGCACAGCGGGTCTAACTCCTAACCATCTATTTCGACCTGCTTTTCCGAGAACAACGTTATAAAAATCTGAATTACTTATTTTTCCAACAGTTGCAAAGCATTCTTTTTTAAATAGTCGAATTTCTTTAGATGACAGACGTAAAACTACAAAATTGTTCTCTTTTGCTAATATTCGAGCACATGTTCCGGCAGAACGCATTAATTGTCCCCCTTTACCAGGAAAAAGTTCAATATTGTGAATTTCTGTTCCTAAAGGAATTTTATCTAATGGTAATGCATTTCCAATTGTTGTGGGAGCATCTGCTCCAGCCATAATAACATCTCCAATTTTTAAATTTTCAGGATGTAAAATATATCTTTTTTCACCATCTTGATAATTGACTAATGCAATATTTGCATTTCTATTTGGATCATATTCAATTGAGCTTACCTTTCCTTCGATATCGTATTTGTTACGTTTAAAATCGATTAAACGATAAAGACGTTTATGTCCACCACCTTTATGACGAATTGTTATTCTTCCTTTATTATTTCTTCCTCGTGCTCGGTGGTTTGATGTCGTTAATGATTTTTCTGGTTCTTTTTTAGATAAAGAGGAAAAATCTAAAACACTTTTATTACGTGTTCCAGGAGTATAAGGTTTATAAATTTTAATTCCCATATGTACGAAGTGATTTTTTTTTACTTTTAATTAAATAGATCGGTAATTGAATCTCCTTCTTTTAATTTGACATATGTCTTCTTATAAAGAGATTTTTTTCCAAGGAATCTGCCTACTCTTCTCATTTTTTGAGGTAGCATGCAAGTTTTAACATTTGTGATTGTAACATTAAATATTTTTTCAATGACATGCTTAATTTCTGTCTTTGTTAAGGATTTATCTACAATAAATGTGTATTGGCGTTCGCCATAAAGATTTATTGATTTCTCCGTTAACGAAGGATATTTAATTAAACTTAAAAGATCACCAAGATTACGTGTATGATTTTCCATATGTTGAGTTTATTAATTCTAAGCCTTGATTAGATAAAAGAATATGATTTGTCTTTAAAATTTGTTCAATATTTAAAGATGTTGCAGTTGTTACTTGTATATTTTTTAAATTACGTGTTGCTAACCAAAAATCATGGTTTGGTTTAGTTAATACAAATAAAATTTTAGAATTTGCATTAATTCCTAAATTTGAAAGAATACTTAAAATATTTTTTGTTTTTATATTATTAAATTCATCATAAATTCCTTCATCTAGAAAAACTAATTCTTTCTTTTTTAGATAGACAGCTGAAAGAATAGCTAATCTTCTTTCTTTTTTGTTTATTTTTTTACTTACTGTTCGAGGCTTTGGACCAAAGCTGACTCCTCCTCCAACCCATAATGGTGAACGAGTTGAACCTGCACGAGCTTGACCTGTTCCTTTTTGGCGCCAAGGTTTTTTCCCTCCACCTCTTACTTCTGATTTGGTTTTTGTACAAGCAGTGTATTTGCGAGAACTTTTTAGTTGCGCAAGATAAACTTTATGGATTAGTCCAATCGATTTTTTCTTTCTTTCAAGATTTTCTAAAAATATTTTTTCTTCCATAAGTTTTTAACTAAGGGTTATTTTTTAACATTCATACTTATTAAATTTCCAGCTTTTCCAGGAATTGATCCTTTGATAACTAAAAGATTTTCCTCTTTATCAATGGCAATTATTTCTAAACCTTTGATTGTACGTTGCCACATTCCAAAACGTCGTGGCATTTTTTGACCAGGATAAACTCTTCCTGGTGAAGTTCCAGCTCCTAAGGATCCTTGCATACGCTTATGTTTTGAACCATGGGTTTTAGGACCACTTGAAAAATGGTGTTGTTTAATATTTCCAATGTTTCCTTTTCCTGTTGTTAAGCCTGTAACACTGATCTGTTGACCAACTTCGAACATTTCAACATCAAATTTTTGACCAATTTCGTAATTTAAATCTTTTGTTTTATATTCTTTTAAATAACGATATGGAGGCAAATTCACTTTATTGAAATGTCCTAATCTTGGTTTTGTTAATTTTTTTTGATTGGCTGAGACTTCTACATATCCAAGTTGAATAGCATTATAACCACAATTGATATCAGATTTGATTTGAGTAACGTAACAAGGTCCACTTTTTACAACTGTTACTGGAATTACATTTCCTTTCGTATCAAAAACTTGGGTCATACCGATTTTGTTTCCTAAAATACCAAGAGACACAAGATACCTTCC
>Ga0075496_1501910_pt1 | contig 14679 bp, 1 predicted proteins | sample DEB08_RNA1_8_FD_73447 | JGI IMG/M metagenome (GOLD analysis project Ga0075496, IMG submission 73447) | Aqueous microbial communities from the Delaware River and Bay under freshwater to marine salinity gradient to study organic matter... | ecosystem: Environmental > Aquatic > Marine > Coastal...
CCCCCTTAATATTTTACACGCTGATACTGCAGCAGCTAACAGCAGCTAAAAATGCCATAAGCCTATCGCTTATGACGAGCCGTTGAGGTAGAAGACCCAAGGAGGTACATCTGGCATGTTTTTACAACTCACCAACATCTTGCCACTCTGTTCCTTAGGGCCATCGCCAGGTTTGAAGGTTACCTTCACGGTTTTAGACTGCTTTGATGGAATGCTAGCATTGGCATCACTGACATCAAATGATCCCTTGTCCGTCACGAATGTGAACTGCTGTGACTCGTTGAAGATATTCTTGAACGAAATTTCTGCCGAAGCACCGGCGTTCATTTTGAAAGGACCCTGTGGCAGTGCGGGACTGCAAGTACCCAGCAGATCGCACTTGTATGTGCCACCCGCTTTCGATGTTAACACCAAGACATCTTTGACGTCACCCAACATTTCAGGTTCGTATACCACATCCACCGAAAAAGTCTGCCCATCCCAGTCCTTGGCTGGGTCAACTTTCTTTACCGAGGCAACCTCAAAAAATTCAGGACGGGACACGGAGCAGGCAAAGTCTGTTGCCACTCCTTGAACAAAGCTGGTAAACCGAATAGTTTCCGTGCTACTGCACCCTAGCGAAGTCATGAGCGACACGGATTTTTCGGTGCCAGCAGGCGCCGTCTTCAGATTCAAGGTGTACACATATTCCCCCAGTTTGTCAACAAATATACGTAAGGTCGCGGAATTGCCGGAATACTCGTCACTTTCACCGTCAGAGCTTGCGGACAACGGCTTGGTAGGCAGCAGTGGCCTATATTCGACCAAGAACGAGCCTTCAGCATTGCCCGTCAATGGAATGACCTCCGTCACGCGTATATACGGATTATCACACGTCCACCACTTTCCATCTTTTGGCGATTCCAGGGTGATCTCCTCACTCGGGAGAAGTGGATTTTCAATCAATAGCGTGTGTTTCGCTGTCTGACGTACTACCGAATCCAGATTGATGGCTTCAAAACTGCCCGGAGAAACCGCCGTCACATTGACTTCGAACCATTTGAACTCGCCCGTTTTGGAGTTAACAAATGTTACCTTTCCGGATGTCACACCTGCCTTGTAAGTGTAGAACTTGATGGCATAATCTCGACTGGACCCCGCGCCCACCTCAATGGACTGCGCGCCATCGATGACCGTAGAGTCCAGTTTACCCGAGAAGTCGAATTTGACGTCGAATCTCTGGGACTGGCGTAGCCAATTCGAAACTGGTAGGCGAATTGCCAGCGGCTTCTTAGCCGGCGTCTCCATCGCGATCGTGTCTTCCTTCAAAGGCTCTACAGCTTTGCCCACCAGTTCGTAGCTCGTGGCATTCCCATCCGGCAAGGCAAAAAAGAGGCTGCCCTTGTGTTCAGAGCCTTCTTCAAGGGTCATCAACAAAGGCTTGTATGTGATCAAAACATCTGTGGAACCGTTTGCGGGGATTTCCACCACCTCTTGAGTCGTCCAGTACTCCCCTTGCAAGGTTGGAGTAAGCTTCCATGGCTTTCCTGTGGGATTTTTCATTGTAATAGACTTGGTGTCTATTTGCCTCGCCGCAGCTTCGAACTGAATCTCGCTGGATGATCCCTCTGGCTGCTTAACGCCTGCACCGGTCAGCGTCAAATGGATCGGGTCCGCACCTTCCAAATAGCAACAGAGATTTTCATAGCGAATATCCTCCTCAATTTGCGTGGGGGAGAACATGATTTCGAACTTGATGTCAGAATTAGGCGCTAAAATGCCTTCCTTTGGTTCCACGCTGAAATGGGGTTGAAATGCCGCGCTGTCCCACTTGTACCTCGCCGCAATATCGCCCGTATTCTTCATCTGTAGCCGTTTTAGCAGCTGCGAGTTAACGCATACTGGACCAAACGGCAACGAGTCTGTTTCAAAGCCAACCTCCATCCCTTGCGCGGCACCGCTAACCGTCAAAAGCTTCTGTTCGGAACCAGCCACCTCGATATTGCACACTTCCAAAAATGGCGCGATACGCGAAAACGGCGAAAATTTAATTTCCACCGTGGTAGACTCGTTAGGCTTCAGTGTTACCGGTTGCGTGGGGACAAACGTCACACCCACTTCTTCCAGGCGGCCCTTCCCGGCTCCTTCAGGGTCTTTCAGCTGGAAGGTCGCTGGCCGCTTCGATCGGTTAATTACGCGCACCTGGCGTGCCGCAGAGGCACCCACTTGCAAGGAGCCGAAGGCCACCGATTGCATTGCTGGTGTCGCCAGCTCGATCTTCGCCGTTGCTCCTTCGCCCATGACAACCAGTTTAACTGGCGTAACGCCATTGACCATGAACTGTACCACATCTTGGTATTGTTTTAATTCCCGCGCAGTGAAAACGAACGGAATTTCCATCGCCTCGTTAGGCCCGAGGACTGTGGGGGCGCAGTTGACTTGCAGATGAGCCTTCTTTTCAAACATGCAGTCCAGGGATAACTCGGTGTCCACTTCGTGATTCGTGACACGGAGGACTGCGGTTTCTGGTTGCGCGGGACTACCAAGCGAAGCCACGAAGCACGGACCGAAGTCATGGGACATGAAAGAAAACGACAGGCCTGGCTGCTGGCCACGTCCCACTAGTGCCAATGGGAAGACAAGATTGCCCGCGACGGTCAACTGCAGCTGCTGGCCATCCAACACCATTTCCAGCAGCGGTTGAAAGGTGATGACAACTTCCACGCGTTCTCCTTTCTTGACAGAACCAGAGGCAGGACTGATGGACAACGTTTTGGAATTTCCAAAATCCGATTCAAATTCAAGCTCACCCTTCGACACGAGGGAGTAGTCAAAGTTGAATTTTCCGCTGTTGCTGATGACGATGGTCTTCTGAACCTTTTCGTTCAAAAAGACGCCGCCGAAGTCCACATAGTTCATGGTCGACCCCCCAGCAACCAATGACGTGGTCTCTCCAGACAGATCCACAAGGTTCACTTTGGATTGCACTGCATAGCCTTCTCCCTTGACGTTCAAGCTAAGCTTGCCCGGCTTGCGTCGGATGTGCGAGATAATGTTAAAATTGTGCATCTTCTCTTCCTCTGGCCTGAAGGTGACCTCGATTGCCTTGCGTCCGTTTGGTGGAATTGTTCCTGAGACGGGATGCACATCCAGCGTAGGCTTCTTACCCCCACCAACCAATGCCCCTGTATCAAAGCTAGCCCTATCAAAGTTGAAGTTGAAGGGGATGTGCTCGTGGTTGACCAGATGCACCGTTTCTGTCGCCGAGCGGCCAAGAAGAACAGCTGGGAACTCGATTCGCGTACGGTCCAAAGTGACGTGTGGCTCAACCACACTGCCAACAATCAAGAATAATTGATTGATCCCTTGCGAAGGGATGCGGAATTGCCAGAAGGATTCGTGCAACCCAACCTCGCTTGGAGTGTACTCGAACACCATTTCCGTGCGTTTCCCAGCAACCATCATGCCTCTCATGGATGTGCAGCGGAACGCAGGCTGCGCAGCGCCCACAGGTTCCCACTGGAAGTCGTACCCAACATTCATGGGGTTCACGGCGTAGAAGCGCTTCGTATTCTTAACAAGAGTCCCGAGACTTTGCATCTGCAACACCCTGACGGAGGGATCCAGCCGGCCAACTTCTCCGTTCGGGCCCGGGAGGTCCGCGGAACGGGTGGACAAGTAATTGCATGGTTCCAGCTCGAAGTGACAAACTGGGCGCTGGGCCTTGCCTTGAAGCGGAATAACCAACGGAGGAGTATCTGCGTGCAAGCCTGGGATGTTCGCCATCAACTTGTAATTAAAATCCTCCACCTCCTGTGGGCAGAATCGAAGGGTAAAAACCTGGGAGGACTCGGCGTCGGACGTGCTTCCTTTAATCACACACTCCGCTGGCTCCACGGTGAACGGGCACGGAATGGGGGCAGCCTTAGCCGTTGTGGGACGTGACAGTCCCATGCTCATGATATTCCACGAGATAGGCATTCGCGACTTAGACTTGTTGACGACACTGAATTTAAACGAACGTGTCTGGAACATCAGTGTCGGACGGAAGGCCACCACTTTTGTGGCACATTCGTACGCAGGAAGGTCCGCCGTTGCCGTACACTTCAAGGTGACTTTCGATTTGGGATCAATCTCCTCGATGGTGGGCTCCGGAATAACGGACTCTTGTTTCTCTTCACCATCCCAGCTCACAACTGTCCTCGAGTTGTTCCACACCTCACCATCTTCTGCCGCCGAAGCTTTGTCCTCTTCTGACGTGTACTTGAAGCACTGCAGTTTCACATCCAAAGGATGGTCCTTAAACTGGACGGCCACTTCGCTGTTTTTGGGGAGGAAAGTGCCGACGACATCAATCGTGGACTTGGGAAGCAAGTGGCCCACACTCGGAAGGAACGTAAAGTTATCGTCCGCAACGAATTCGTACCGCATGTGCGATGATGCGTGACTTTGCAACGTGAAGCTAACCTGCTGACCTGCTTCATCGCTGAGGTCTGCATCGCCAAAGATGAGTTCATCAAAGCGGTTATCAGGAAGCGCCTCGAACGTCATCATCTCCTTCTTGACCGTGCCCTTGCATGTAAGCAGCGTATCTTCATATTGATTGTGTTGAACGCTCATCTTGATCTCGCAGCTGGTTTCCGTCTTTGAAACCTCGTCGCCCGCCTTCGGGTCGCTCAACGGCTTAAATGTTACCTGCAAAGTTTCCACGCCCTTCGGAGGAATAGTGATAGAACCGCCACGGTGGGAGAAATGAAACAAAGGAGACGCGGTCATCGAGAACAGGCAAGTCGCGGGCACAACTCCGTCGTTGTGGAGTTCCAAAGGCATAGTTTTTTCCTTGCCAACTTGCAAGTCGCCGAAATCCATCAGCACATTAGCATCGTCAGTCCCGTGTGGGGACGGCTTTGTCACAGTCACGCACGGGAAGATACCGTCCCCGGCTAGACCAAATTGCAATAGTTTCCCAGAACAGGACGGGTCTGTGTCGCCCACTTCCGCCACGAATGTGGCCTTGTAAGTTTGCATCGCTTGTGGTTGGAAGTACACAGTGACATAGCGATGCTCATGGGACGGAATGTCGAACTCAGAAGGCTGCACTGTAAAAATGTTGGCGTCTTTGGCTTCGTTGGAGTCGATCTTGAACTTCACGTTGGCACGTACCTTGTTGGGATTTGAGATCTTGAACTTCTCTGGCACACCGTTGGGGAACGACGAGGGCACAACGGATCCGAACGAAAACACACCCTCTTGCTCGCCAAACACGCGCTGTCCACTGGACGCACCGCTATTTGCCGCGGCCAGTGATCCCATGACGGACTGCTCCTCAAATATTTCGTCAAAGTTCGTGTTGTTCACACCTGGGAAGCAGCTCTCCCCAACAATTTCGTAGATAATACCTCCACACTTATCCGCAGTAGATTCTCCACCTATGGCTGCTGACTGCGGCGATTCCAAGGTGGGCTCGCAACCGTTGATGCTCACTTTTAAAGCATGCCGGAATAGTTCGGCCCCCGAAGGAGTGAACGTCATGTCCACCTCCATTTTGTCACCAGGTCCCACCAACCCTCCGCGTGGACTAAGCAAAAATTGACCCAGCTCCAGCGGCGATGTATCTGGCGCAAGCAGCTTCCCTTCATCATCCGTAGGGAGGGCAAAGGCGGCCGATGCGGCGCTGTCAGAAATATGGAACTGGAATTCAAACTCACCTTCATTACGGATCTCCAGCTTGCGTTTTGTCGGGTCTTCATTGAAGCGCACAGCGCCAAAGTTGACCCCTGCTCGTGGCTGAACAACGAATCTGTTGAACACGCTGCGAACATTTGTTGTCACACTAAATTCATCGTACACCGCTGCTGCACTGCTGTTGACGACATTAGCTTCATAGATGCTGCAAATGATATCCTTGTTGTCCTTCAACACTACTTCCCGTTTACATGAGAAGTTGACAGCCACGTCAACTTTACCACCGGCTGGAATAATCCCCTCCATGGGCTCCACCGTGTACAACTCTCTCGCAAGTGCGCGGCGGATTTTGAATTGGAAGCGCACGTCGTACTTCCCTTTATTCTTGACAGCGAAATTTTCACTCGCATCAATGCCTACACGCTGCACCTTAAAGTCGAGCACGCCGTCATTCGTTCCATCCTCCTCTTCGAATGCACAGCAGGAAATACCATACGCTTCGGCTTTGATAGCAAGATCCTTCGATATGATACGCTCTTCGATGTCGAGACCGCCCTCCGTGTCGCTGAACTTAACTTTAAAGGTTTCGTAGACGTCCTTCTCGTCCTTCGCGCTGAAATTGACCACGATCTTACACGCCCCCCCTGGAGGCAGAACACCTTCTGAAGGTTCAATTTCGATTTCTGAAATCTTGCTTAGCTCCTCGATGTCCAGCATCCACGCCACGGAGATAGCACTTGTGTTGGTCATGGTAAACTCGCGCTCCTCGCTACGCCCAAGCAGAAGCCTGTCGAAGTCAATCACACCCTTTGCAAGTTCATCTTCCGCTTGTGCGATTACTTTCGCCTTCTCCTTCTCGTTAGCAACCCCCTCTGCATCCTCTAGGGCGGATTTATATTGCGCATCCCAAGGTCCCGCAAATTCAAGGACAGGCAGTGACCCCATACAGGTAATTTGAAATCGGATTGGTTCCGGATTATCCTGAATGCATGCAATGAGAGCATCGTCGTACAACTTGGCAGTCTGCGGGAACGCCCACACGCGCACTTCTTGCGTTTGGTCTACATCCAGTTCTAGCGACTCAGGTTGAATAATGAAGGGCGGAAGGTACTCCCCTTCCCCAGCAGCAGCGGCCTTTTTTCCTTTCCCCTTGGAATCAGTGGCTGTTGGTTCTACACCCGCATGGCGGGCAGGGTCTATTTCGAAGCCGAAATCTACTTGGCAGGCCGTTTTGCCGACGTTGCTAATGCGAAATACCTCGCTGTTAGACTTTCGGATCTGTGTGAAGTCTGTGGCGGGTTCCACGGGATCCCCCCCGTCCTCAGAAGGTGGGATAATGTAGGTTTTGGACTCTCGTCCTGCAAGCAGCGGGCCGAATTCAAACACGCCACGGCTCATGACGTACTTTTTCGAAACCATCTTCCCTTCCGCTCGGCCCTTGACACGATTCATAAATACGTTTCGAGGATCACCATTGATCATGGGCACAGTGCAGATGCCGGATGCTACGAGATGGAACTCTTTTTGTAGACCAACAATTTCAAAGCCTAACAGCGAGTCATACTTCCCCACTACTTTGGAGCTGAACTGTACAATGAATGTTGCGGACCCACCCTGCGGAATGACCCACCGCATAGAGGCGTTAGCATTATCATCAATTTCATTCGTGATTTCTGCCGCCACTTCCACTGTATTTTCGTCCGTGCTATCTTCTTCTCCATTACTCTCGGGGATGCGAATGATCTTGAAATTGGTTACACCCTTTCGTGGATGGCGTGCGTATGGACGCTTCTGTAAGAAATGTGCGAACGGTGGCGGAATTTCGAGTGGTGGCTCAGGCCTTTCGTGGAAAGGCACAGGCATATCCTTGAAGATCTCTGCGCTCACGGATCCCTCGCCGCCTTCAATAGAGGCGGAAAAAAAACGCGTTGTCTTAACCACGGCACCATCGCCCGTATCTGTCACTTCACCCTCTGCCGGAACTTCGGTCGAAGGAGATGGGTCACCGGTGCCGTCTTCCTGCGCATTGCCTTCATCAGTCGGACTGCTACCCTCCGCGACATCTTCTCCATCGTTACCCTCGACACAACCAGATTCAACTTCAGTAGCCGGTTTGAAATGCGCGGCACATGCCCGGCTCACGTCCAAGTGTGCCGAGAAAGCAGCTTCGATGGCCCTGTCGTCCTCGCCAAATTTCTCTGCTAGTACTTTCAGTGTGGTAAGAGCAGCTTCTTTCAACTTAAGCATTTCCTCCGTTTCCTTCAACTTCATGTCCTCAATGCGCCGAGCCTCGTACGCTGCACGCCCTTCGTCATCAAGCTCCACCAATTCTTCTGTACCCAACTCCGTAAATTCCCCTGCTACAGCAGCCTCCTCATTGAGATCTTCGGTCGATGTTGCAGCGGCATTCTCCAACACTCCCGAATCCACTGGCGCACCACCCTCCTCTGCAGCCTTTTCACTGGCCTCCTTTTCACTGGTCGCCAATTCATCCAGTACCCCTTGCGCCGATTCCAGATCGCCATTAGCGCGCAGCTTCATGCCGTCCAATTGCTCGGCATAGGTCTCGCTGGACATATCGAGGTCAAACAGAATCGATTCTGGCAAGACCTGTGCAATGACAGAAGCCAGGAGCTCCTCGGAGGCGTATGTTGACCGAAGGCCTTCAAATACAATACCGTTGCCCCACGATGTGGATGCAATCTTCCACTGTAAAATTTGCGTTAGAACTTCGTCCGTCAGTGTTGCGTCTTCTCCAGTCGCAACTGGCGCATCTTTCTTGCCCTTCTTGCCCTTCATTGCTGCCTTCTCAGCAGCAGCGTCTTCAGCAGCTTCAGTTTCCGTCAATTGGTCCAGCGCTTTGCGCACGACCCGTCCCACGCCATCAACCATTTCCTCCAAAGCCTCAGCCACTACGTCGTCAAATGAACGCACCAAAAGCGAGTGGTACTTGGTCGCCAGCGCGCGCGCTTGGGATGAGCCCACATCCACCACGGGCGGACATAAGCATATAATGTCGACGGCACCATCTTTGCTACGCACCGTCTCAACTTGCTGGTAGGATTCTTGCTCGGCCACACCCACAGCATCTTCACTGCCCACAGCATCTTCAGCGGTCGTAATTTCAGCGTCTCCGTTTTCGGCCATTTCAGCATCCGCCTTTTCTTTTTCTTCCAGGTCCTTGAGACGTTGCTCTTCCTGCACCATTGCGTCGTGTTCAGCAACGATGACGTCAGGAAGACCACCAGCACATTCTCGGATAGGCAACCGGCGGACCGAATTATTGTCATACCCACCGACCTTCGCTAGAATGGCCTCCTCCTGCAAGTACGTGGGATCAAAATCAAGCGAAAACATTTCAATGTCGACGTCGCTTTCGTTGTGGACGGTCACAGTCGACTCGTGAGGAATCGCATACGGCAACAAGGGTCCCATGTCCAAATAGGAAGGCGAGAAACTCAACTTCAGCTCCGATCCTTCACCCTTGCAGACGACGGTGTGTTGCTTGGGATTTTGCACGATCTTGATGGGAATCTTCAAAAAAAAAGGACGTCCTTCCCGCGGTGTAAACTCCACGCTTACGTTGGCTCGTTCGCCCGGTTGCAAGGTGCCACTTGGCGGGGAGAACTTAAAAAAAGAGAGGTCTTTCGCGTTCGTCATTGGTTTCTTGAAGGCCCATTCGCTCGCCACTGGTGACGTGTTGCAAAGCTGCACAGTAATAACCTTTCCCTGTCCGACTACCACCTTCCCGAAATCGAGATTGTCACAGGACACTGACACATCTGGCACAGTCACATTCGCCTTCAGTGCGATCGCAACGACTGGACCATTCTTGACATCCAGAGGTAACTGCACTTCCACAGGGCCCAGCGGAATATTTTTTTTTGCCTGGAACACCACCGTAAAGTCGATCGACTCGCCTTCTGGGAGACGGACAATTTTCTCCGGGTCCATCATAAACCCGTGGCTAGATGCCAAAAACTTGTCAGCCTGGAACGATACTGGAACATGTCCTGTGTTCGTAAGACGAAATTTCTTCGTCCGGCTGGTTCCACTTACCACATTGGAGAAGTCAACAATATGGCTTGAAATTACGAACCTGTTCTCCTTCCCTTTTTTGGTCGATTTCTTTGTCGTTGTTGCGACGGGCGCCGTAGCTTCGGTATCCGTAACCTCAGATTTCATAGTGGCTGCCGCCATGCTAGGTTGCACCCCGGTAGCAAGCAGGTACCGCTTGAAGTACAAACGGCTTGCCTCGGTTTCGATCTCCACATCAGTTACTTGCACGACGGGCACTTCCGCACCCTCCGTCTGCGCCAAGCGGGGGTCCGAATCCTTTGACTCGCCATTGGCTGACGACGATGGTGCGGTCATTGCTTTTTCCGCCGCGGCCTCGCCAACAGAGTGTGGCGTTGGCGATTTGGGCGAGTTGCGACCATCATTGGTCTGGACGCGGGTTGCGGCAGTCGAGTGGCTTGTGTTTGTCAGCCTGGATCCCGGGCGGGATGTTCCGCCACCTAACCCCAACGTATTAGTGGAGGTTACCCCAGGGGCATTCGATGGTGGCAAAGGTGGGACAATGGAGTCATTTTCTTCCCGGTTCACCAAAAGGTCGCGGGCTTCCTCGAGCAACTCCGACCAAGACACGGACTCTGCAAAAGAGGAATTCGTAGCTTCGACGGAAGTAGGGGGGGCTGGGAGTGCCAAGGAGTCAGACTCAGCTCGCGGAAGCGACAGGGCAATGGCGGCGTACACGCCGTGGCCGTACACCTTGAACTCGACGGGCAAAAAGTGTGCGATTTCGAACATCAAGGTTTCAACAATGCGCTCAGGAATACCGGCCTCGAACCGTACGATGATGCGCTGGCGGTCATTCGCGAAGACCTTCCCAGACATGGGTGATATCTCCACCACGCCCTTGCGGGATATCAAGTCCAGGTTCACCTGAAAGTTGAAAGAAACTTTGCCGGTGTTGACAATGGAGAATTCCTTTTCCTCTGCCTTGTCGTACAGCAGCTGTCCGAAGTCCAGGTGGTGGCGGTCCAAGCGGTAGCCAATGTTGGAGGCCTCTCCAAGCAGGCCCATTTCGTACTCGGGCCCACCCTCTACTTCGCAGACGACGAGACCTTTGAACTTACGATTTGCATGGCCATAAAACATGAACTCGATTTCGTCCGTCTCCCCAGGAGCCAGGAGACCGCGAATCGGTAAAATATCAAACACTTGGTTGATGGGAATGTACGGTTTTTTCGATGACGCGCCAGTCTGCGCTTCATCCTCATCTTCAACAAACGCCCACTGGAAATGGCAGTCCACAGAGCTGGTGTTAGTAACGCTGACGGACATACTCTTCGTAGTGTCGTTCAAAATGCACCCAAAATCGACGCGATCAAAACCGAACTCCAGGTTTGGGAACATAATGTTGCCAATCAAGTCGATGTGGTCCTTTTGCGGGTGCTCCTTATAGACGGCTACCAGCTTGGAGTTGACCACATGGCTCATTTGGTCGTTCTTGTATCCTGGGTCAAACTCGACGTCCACCGTCATAGCAGCCTTCGGCTCCAAGAAGCACTCTGTCTTGCTGACGGTGAACGGCTGCAAAACCTTCAGCAAAAAATTCAAGGGCAACTCGGAAGAGTTGGTCAAAGTCAAAGGCTTGGTCTGCACGGCAATGGGAACGTCTGGGCTGTATGTATAGTCAAAATTGAGCTTTGAGTTATCAGGTTCCAAGAGCGGGTTGATAAAGTCTGCGCACAACTTCGTCTTGAATGCCGTGCGAATCGTTTTTTCTGTGCCTACTTTCGTCTCGCAAATTAACATTTCCTCCATCAAGCCTTTCTTTCCAAATTGTCCTTTGAACACAAAGGTACAGGCCGTCCGTGGACGCAGCTCGATGGATTCAGGGGTGACAGAGAACACCGCGGCGAAGTCCGCCGGATCTTCACCCTTGCGATTTCGTTTCTTTTTGCTATCCTTTCCTCCGGCAAGCTTGTTCGCCTGCTGCAGTTTCTTGAACGCGGCATCTTTCTCCTTCGCTGTCACGTTCACCCAGTTAAGGGTTTGATTTCGGCGTCCCTTGTTTTCCAACACACACTCCCACTCGCAAGGGCGGGTGGTGAATTGGTGCTTAAAATCGATGCACGACAAGTCATCCTTGCAGTACATCGTCGTCCCCGTCCCGCGGGCTGTCAAGGGCACCACCAAATTGTCGCCCTCAGAAATGGCGATTTGCAACTGGTCACTGTGGGACAAAATGTCATCGAGGTTGGCCGTCAGCGTCAAATCGAGTTCTTTTCCCGCTTCAAGGGTCCCTTCACGCACGTCAACAGAAAACTTACTGCGCGTATTCTTCACTGTCGCCTTGAAAGGTGCTGGGATCAGCGACTCATTCTTCAGGGTGATTGTTTGATCGTGGTCCAGCAGACAGGCGATGTTTCCCCAACCAACATCTTTCTTGTTAAGTGACACACGCGGCCCAATGCCGATCGCATTAATGGTGGCCATGAGTGGCAGGTCAGAGGAACCGACAATTTTAACGTTGACTGGCAAACGAATTTGACCCAACTTCTCGCACACTAGTTCTACCCTGATGATCGTGGTCTTGTTAGCGTCGATTGAACCTTTAGATGGGGTGGCTTTGAACGCTGCCACTGCCTGCGATCGTTCATCTTGGTCGACAACCTCGAACTTAGCGCGCAACTCACTCTTGTTCTCCAAGACCAGCTCGCGAACAAATGGGTACCGCATGAAGCATTCGTCGTACTTAATCTCGTCTGCACTCAAAGCAACATCAGACACGAAGCATTCGGCCGTCACAGGAACAGACAGCAATCCCTCGCCAACACCCTCGACGTCAACAGTTAGATAGTAGTCGTATTTTTTCACATTTGTCGGGATGAAATCGAGCTGCACCTTTTGACGTTGGTTCGGCTGTACGATGCCGCAAGACGGCTCGATAATGAACTCTTTGTGCACAAAATTTCCGTCCTGGGGAACGCGCAAATCGAACTTCATGGGAATCTCTGATGTGTTGACAAGGTTGAAAACACGCTTGTGCAAGAAATCGAAGCTGACATTGCCGTACTGAATCTCGTCGACGTCAAAATGAAACGTTGGGCCGACGACGTGTCCCTTGAAATGTACGGACAATGGATCGTCCGACCCTTGCAGCTTGAAGTGGAAGTGCTCGCTGAACTCACCGAGGATTTCACTGCAAAATGTGACTTCGAATGTGTGACTGTCGCTGACAGTCAAGCACCCACGGTCCGGCAGGAAGTTGAACTTGGGGCCGAATGCAGTCGTTGACGGGGTGAGCTCGTAGTTGGCATCGATGTCACCATTATTCTGCAGGGTAATCTCGTACTTATGCACAGAATTAACAAACACATCCCCGATATCCAACACATCGTAGCTCAGGGCAGCTTTCGGCCCGATGCCAGTTCCCAGCAGCTGCAGAGACAAACGATCCTCGCGACCGACAATGTCCACATAGGCACGGCAGCTGTAGTGCGCAGCAGTATGGGGGCGGAACGAGACAGTTATTTCGATCTCTGAGTTGGCCCAAATGTCTCCCGACATGGGCTCCAGCTCAAAACTATCATCTGCAAATCGCATTTTATCTTCCTCAACAGCCTTGTGGAGATTTTTGTACTTGCGTTTCAACTTAGCGAGCTCTGCGCGCTTCGCAGGGCATTCACCCATCCCGTCGTCGTCGGACAACGAATCGTCAGATTGCGCATCCCAATCGCTTTCGTTCAACAGTTGTAACTCTCCCATCTGCATTTTGGAAAGCTCATCCATCAACCGCGAACGTTCGTTTCCTTCTTCACCCTCTGTCTGGAAGCCCTTCCATTCGAACTTCACGGGCCGATCGCTGCGATTGTATAACTTGATAGTTTTGCGGCTGCACAGCGAAATGTACGCCGGGTCGCAGGTGATTGTTGGCTGTCCAAGATGAACGTGAACATTTTCGGCTTCCCCGTGGAGGAAGCTGGCGCACTGATTACCACAGTCGTCCGTGATAAAAAGTTCAGCAGACAAGTCCGCGGCGGTGCTATGGGCAAGGAATTGTATCTCTACTTGCAGCGTTGCGTTCACCTCGACAAAGGCCTCGGAAGGAACGATGGAGTATGGGGCGGTCGTCGAAAAAACGAAGTTGGATGCGCGCGTTCCAACGTTCCGCACGATGACCACCTTGGAGTTCTTTGCCTTTACAGGACATATGCCGAAATCGATTTGGTCGGGAAAGTCGAGCGCCGCGAACGTTCCAGACGCTTTCAATGGAACAATGAACTTCTCCCGCTCGGTGATAAGGATCAGATCTTGGTGGTACTGTTTCTTTTCTTGCGGCTTGAATGTCACATCGAAGCACACTTCCATCCCCGCGGCGACCTTGCCATTCTTGAGAGCTTGCCCCTTCTTAGAAGGACGCGGCCCTGTCACAGAGAAGACCTCGCACTGCAGCGGCTGCACCTTAAGTCGCCGAGCCACTGCGTCGTTGTTGCGAAAATACAGCTGGGTCTTGTAGGTTCCAAATTGTTCGTATTCGCGAAAAATGACTTGCATGGGATATGGCTGGAACAAAGGCTCATCAATGTCGACGATCGAGTTGACATTTTGCGTGTTATCCTCCAAGTTCAAAAATTCCACAATTTCGGGGGGGGCATGGCTGATGGTTTCGGGCTCCCCTTCCCTGAGAATTTTCGTCAATGCGCTGGGTGTCAGCACTGCACCATCATCCATACCAGCCTGCGCATTGTACTTTGGGTATTTCATATGCTGCGCGATCGTTTTGCCGACGGCGGGCTTGGTGGACTTCATTCTTGAAAGCAAGGAGGTCTTTAAGAGTTCCGATTAATTTGCCATGAGGAGGGGTGCAACCACACGATCTTCTCGCGCGGACACTAGTTGCTTGTGTGTGTGTGTGTGCAAAATCCAGTTCACCCCCTCTGTCAGTGCTTAAATGTAAAGGGTGGGTACTTGTAGAATCTTCGTCGTCCCTCAAACCGTTGGGCC
>Ga0075496_1004257_pt1 | contig 14547 bp, 3 predicted proteins | sample DEB08_RNA1_8_FD_73447 | JGI IMG/M metagenome (GOLD analysis project Ga0075496, IMG submission 73447) | Aqueous microbial communities from the Delaware River and Bay under freshwater to marine salinity gradient to study organic matter... | ecosystem: Environmental > Aquatic > Marine > Coastal...
AAAATGTTGATCGCAAGAAGACGGGAAAAAAGTAAGGAGTAAATAAAAGATAAAAGGAGGTGTCGTGTCGGTACCATCGCTCCTCAGAGAAAATGAGCTTTGCTTTTTTAAAGCTCAAATTTTTTCGTTTTGATGTCTTCCAACCTTGCATGTTCTTGCAGTTATTGCAGTTCCTAACTGTAGCAAGTTTCTTGTTTGTTTTGTTCGTTTTGTTCGTTCTGTTCGTTCTGTTTAGGTGTGTTTTTGTTTGTTTATTTGTTTGTCGTTTGTTTGTTTGTTTGTTTGTTTGTTTGTTTGTTTGTTTGTTTGTTTGTTTGTTATTATTATTAGTTATTCATTCTCTCGTATTCAACTAGATCTAGTTCGTTAGACTAGTCAGTGTTTTTTGTGTGTTGTGTTATAGTCTGCCGGTCGACGGTTTGCTCTGCGGTTCGGTCAAACTTCTTGATCTGCCGCTTGACGAGGAGCAAACTCGTTCTTATTTTTGCTCTTGCTACGCCCCTTCCCTTTGCGTGATTTTGATGCTTTGCCAGCGGCGGCCAAGTGCTTCATTTTCATTCTTTCATTGGCCAGCTGGCTGTTTTGTTCCATCAAAAGTTGCGACTGCGCTTGAGCATCTCTCATTTTTTGTTCAAAGTCTGCACGCTCCTCGTCTGCAATGCCGCTCAGCATCGCTGGATTCATCATGCTCATTTCAATTTTATCATCTTCTTGATTTTGGACTGCTTTGGCGGCTGCAAGCAGTGCACTTTGTTTTTGATTTCCGCACATTTTTTTCAACCAAGTCGGTGTAATTCCAACGACTTCACTTAAAAAGACGAGGAACAAGTAGACAAGAGAGGCGATGACGATTGCGATGATCAGAACCGTCACAATGTCACGCTGCCACCCGTATCGCAGAGCACCACTGGCATCCTGCGCCTGGAAACGATCAGATTCAAACATCACTCCAGCAAGACACACGAGCACTGCACAAGATAACAATACTTGCTCAACTGTGTTGTAGTCAAAAAAGTACTCGCGAGTTTGTTCGTATTTACCCATCACCGTGTGCTTTTTCATGAGGTCCGCACCCGAGCCCTTGGAGTCCAATCTGTACTCCTTGACACCACGCTTTTTGTGTCGACTGACCATTGCTCGACTGATGGAGTGTGCAATGCGCATATGAAGAGCATTCTTCTCCGCCACTTTAATCTGATGTTCAGCAAGAACAAGATTACGTTGTGATGTCGACATGTAAGGCTGATGTTTAATTTGCATCATGTAGGAGACAAATAAAATAAGAAGGACAATCGCAAGCATGAAGCCTGGATTTGTGCGAAAGATGAGACCAGCAAAAGCAATGCCCGCTTTGCGACTCAAAATGTAAAGAATCCAATACGTCTTTCCAGGTTTGAAGTAATAGTACATTTTATGAAATTTAATTCGAAGGAAGAATGCGTTCGGATTACTGTCAACAGAGTCGCCAACTCCAGCTGCGCGAAGAATTTGATCCTCTTTGATTTTGTACTTTCGACCACCACATCGTAGGATGTACACCAAAAAGACTGGAAAGCCAATTGTGTAAACAGCAATAGCAAGAAGTGCCATCGGAAGTAGCTTCATCGGAAGGTGCTCTGAATCACCGCAGCGGCAAAGACCACCACCATCACAACTATCATCGGTAAAATCGACGTACAACCAACCGTCATCTGGGTCAGTAGGACTGCAGTTGACCACTTCCAAAGCGCGCGTGGTACAACTAAGGAACGAAAAGTACATGATCAGCATGAACGTGCCGATGAGTTTGGAAACATAAAACTTGTCCGTCTTGGCACCGTTCAAGCAGCATTTTTGGTAGATCAAATGAAAGACCCACGCAAAGAACAGAAGAATAATGATGAAGGGAGGGAGCAGCAGTGTTGCAGCAAACTTCATCTCGTACGTGAACACACCTGCGAGCAGGCACTCGGGTGTAGCAACGTCTATGTTTACGTTGAAAAATCGCAATGCATAAAGAATTTCAAGAAGAGCGGGTGGCCAACGGATATCAGCTCGAGAGAAGAGTGCAAGGACTTGAAAGTAGTCGATGGGAATGGAAATGAACGCCAAGTTGAAGTCTTTCTGATCAAGAACGTACGCTCCAACGCAGCAAAATACAAGGCCACAGAAGAAGGCTGCAACAATCAGTTCCACATTTTTTGGACACTCCACACACTTTCCATCTCGTCGGTAGTGTGTGCCAGCCGTGCATTGTGTACAGCGTACAGAAGGTACACAACCGCACTCACCGACCGTCACGCATGACGCGCCGCGGCGGCAGTCGGTGTCTTTGGAGCACACGGCGCCCGTCGAACCGTCATCATTCAAGCATACCCTCATCTCGTTACATTGTGCGCAGTCCTCTGCTTTCGAATAGGCACAGTCGGCACCACCAAGACTTCGCTGGAGTGCAGCGAGCGTGCATCCGCTCTCCGCAAGAAGTGACATTTTGAACTCATCACGAACACATTCCTTCAGACATCTCTGTGATCCCAACTCCCAGTCGCTCGGACACTGGCAGACGTCAGAAAGCGCTCGGGGACATCCATTACCAAGACTTTTTACCTGGCACTGCAGAGTGTTGTTGCAGGATTGCCGTATAGAAGGCTGTCCCGTAGTGTTGACGTTTTCTCCTCTCTTCTCGGCGCAGCGGAGTTCATTCCACTGATATCCCTCGTTGCATTGGTTCTTTCCGGCGCACGACTCAGCTGGTTTGCAAGGAAGCGTCGTCTGGCAGAGATCACGCTTGGTGGCTGCGACCCAAGGGTAGTCCACCAAGAGCTTCTCATCTTTAGTGGGATCAAACAGGCGTTCTGGTGGACACACACGCTCAGAATTTCCAAGAACTTCAAGAGCGCGAGCGTAGTCTCTTCTCTCCCTTCTTGATATTAGATCTTTTTCCTCTGAATTTAATGCGGCGGATCCACCGCTAATGTCCAAGTTTTGAATGAACCATTTTTGAATGGAAATCGGACTCTTGTACGTAGACGACTTGCACGAGGCACCCTCCGGGCAATACGTGCAAAGCTCACCGACTGGTTCGTTTCTTCCCCAAAAACTTTTGGTTCTTCCAGTCTCCAAATCAACATCCTCTTCTTTGGTCGACTCCTTGCATACAGTTCGAACACCAGCACGATCCACCGCCTCGACCTCCAAGACATTGCTCACTTGTCCAGCCACTGTGACTGAGACATTGGCAACACCAGCAGTGGTTCTTTTGGCAGTGCACTGAATGTAAGGCAAACCTTTGACTGGATGCTCGGGGTACCACGTGGCATCGGCACACTCGACGTTGTTGATCATCACGAAAGAATCACTGGGTTGACCACCAAAGTTTTGACCGTGAATTGTGATGATTTCACCCTCGGCATCGTATGCTCTTGGTTCCGAGTAATCTGCTTGTGGAGAGTAGAAAGCGAATGGTGTTGTGATCTCCTGGCCTTGGACGTTGACGTGGAGAGTAGCCCCCTGCCCGTATCCTGATGGGGCTCGCACAACGATTTTTTCATGCGTGTACTCGAAGCAGAACTTGTCGTTGCAGCCACCGAAACCGCGGTCGAGCACACTCTCTTCGAGCGATTTCGTAATGTAGCGAGTTCCATTGAATACGTCAAAAATAACATCCGGCACTTCGTCACCCGCTTTGAAACCATCGGCAGTCAGAAGACTTTTTCCTACCACCCAAATGGTTAATTGCTTTGGATCTGCACCAAAATTTTTACCTTGAAGAGTCACAGTGTCGTGAGACATGCACTTGCGTTGATACAACTCTGGAAACTGCTCCCGATCCTCCATGAGCACTGCATCAATCCTTGCTGCCCAGCTAAGCTCAGATTCGTACTGATTTGGTTTGCATGAATCTGTGGTTGTTTTGATTGGATTTTCTGTCAGCGTCATATTAAGTGATGGTGCGGCGTAGCTTACTCTGTCAATACCTGAAGCAGCGCGAACGCTCACAATTTGTTGGGGACCACTCGTGAGTTGAAGAATTAGACCTTTCCCTTGGCCGGGTGGCATTGTAAACTTCATTTCCCATCGAACGAAAGGTGCAGGATACAGGACTGATTCAATATCAGTAACAGGAATTGCTGGATATTTTCCTGTCGTATCCACCAAACGTGCAGTGATTGGTTCGTCAAAATTGTTTCCTTCCACGACAAATTTATCACCACCTTTTGTTGGCACATTGGTGTTGAAAATAGTGCCGTCGGCAGAGTACATGCGAATAATGTGTGGTGTACCAGCTTCGGTTGGCGAGCTGACAATTTGACCGGTACCACCAGTGACCGACGAAGGTCCTGAGATACCACCTGGTCCATACCCACCTTCACCACCTTCACCACCTTCTCCATCGGGGCCGTAACCACCACCTGGCGTTACTATGAAGTTTTTCGGACAGAATTCGTCCGTCACAGAGGCGTACGTTTTACTGGGACTGCGTGTTGTTCTGTCATACTCAGTTGCAGCTGCTAAAATTGCTTTGGACTCATCGGTTTCGATGTCATTGCATCGTCGATCCATGGCAATTTGCACCAGAGAAATTGCTTGCACCATGAGAATTTGTGCCTCGGTAGGATTGCTGGTTGCCATTGCTTCCTGGTATACGTTGGCCTTGCCCTGAGCAAATTCATTCAGAGAGTCGCGACGGTTCGCTGACATCGAGTAGGCAAGACCACCAGCAGTGACAGCGTTGTCATCGACGAGTTTTTGAAATCGTACCGTTTTCTTCAGCATCAATTCACTGACTTTTTGTTGATCCTCGTTCTGCATCGAGTTGTCCAGAGCATCGATGGTCGCTCTCTCTGCTTTAGTCAGGTAGGATGAATCCTGGCCATCGACGTTGACGACAGTGACTGGTGACTTGTTCTTGGTAGTAATCTCGCCGAGCCTGCACGTGACTGTGTCGTAGGATGTCGAGATGACGGCGCAAGGTGTGTCCAGGTACGTGATGGTAGTGATGTTCTGAATTGGAGCAGAAACACCAGAGTTCTGATCACGCCAGTCAGCTGCTCCTGTGTCAAAATCATAGCCAAGAAGCTCAACAATGTAGCCGCCTTGATTTCCGTTCTTGTCGACGCGCCACAACGGAACAATGACTTCCACGATGGTTGGTGCACGGTAGGACAAGTAGGTCACGCCAGATTGCAATGGACTCACTTGGTAGTCATTGTTGAACTGCCCGGTCGTCATGACGAGCATTCGAAGACGCGCACTAACGCCAGCTGGAATAGTAGCAGTGACTGTTGTCTGATACTCATTGGCGTCACTTGTTGTCTCCAAAGCTTTTCCTGTTGTGGTATAACCTGCACTTTCATGCAAGGGTCTGCCATCCCACGTCAGCTTGGCGTTGCCACTAAGACCAAAATTCTTGCCACTGACACGCACTTGATAACCCTTGGTTGGAATTTTTAAATTTGGTGTTGAGTATGATTTAGGAACGTTGCCGCCCATTCGACGTGTCACCATCTCGATTGTCGGCGCATAATATGATGTAACCATTGGTTCTGACCAAACTGTATCAACTTTAATTCTGGTAGACACTACGTTCCCCTGATACGCTGGTGCGCGACACTCAAAGTTGACTAATTTATCTTCCGGCTTGACAGAGTACGGAACTATAGCGCAATCTTTCAATTCATTTTCATTCAGACTAATGGCTCCAAGTTTCACAACAAAGTCACGTGGAGCACCATCAAGTTTACCAGCACAAAAATCTGGCAAACTCGTGTTTCTTTTCACTTCGGGGCAAATGATGGGTGGGTTACCACAGTTTTCACATGTTAGCAGTAACTTGACCTCCATGCTATCACTGTTACCAACGGTGGGAATTTGAAATACACCGACTTCTTTGGGAGTACGCTGTGTTTTTCGGTAGAACTCAAGCTTTTGAATAACTGGTGTTTTCTGTGCGAACGAAAGCGTATTACTCACTTGGCCTCCTCGTTCAATTCTCACTGTTCCTGCTTTGCCTTTGAAAACGAGAACTATTTTGTCGTAGCTGCCTCCAGCGGCACTCGCATTCCAAGACTGAACGAAAGATTGATCGTACGCGTCAATTGGTTTGTTCAACAAACTAGCGATGTAAAGATTCTCACCGTCCTCGATATTATTAAATTTTAAAGTACTGCCCTCGTAAAAAGATGTGGCACTAACCACCTTCATTCTGTACTTGTCAACAGGTGCTATACCATCCTCGATGTTGCCAAAATTGTTACCAATTAAAGTGACGATCATCTGGTTACCATTCGTGGGATGATCCTTGACTTGGATTTGACGAATGTAGGGAGCGTCATAGCTCCACACGATCGTGTTTTTGGACACCATTTGTTCCATTTCACGATTACCTTTCCATACATAAATTTGAATCTTAATGTCCTGGGCTAGTTTCCCATTCTTCAGCGTTGGTACTTCAAACGCCAAAAGTTCCGAATTTCCAGCTTGCCGTGTTGAGTCTTCACCATCTTGAAGGACAACCAGCTCCTCCGTGTCAAATTTGACGACTCTGCGTGTTGATTTGTCACCCAATCCTGAGTTATTAACTTTGAGAAACATTCGATAGTTAGCACCAATGCTGCCCCATGCACTTGCTTGATTTGCAGGAACACTGCTGATCTCTTGAATGAACGGTCTGGAGTAAGTGGAAAATTTACTGTCTTGATTAATCTGATTCTTCTGACCTCTCACTTCAATACTCCAATGAAGTTTAGATTGCATAGCAACACCAGGAACAGTGGTACACTGAATTTCTTGATCAGAGATCACGACACATCCTTTTGGTTCGTATCCGATGCCACCAACACCGTACGTCACCTTTGAACCATTAGGGTAGGGTCCAAAGTTGTTGCCGTAAAGTCTGACCATTTGTCCACCAATAGTGTTGGCTTCGGAACCTCCTGGACCATCAATTTTGTCAAGCCTTGGAATTCCGTAGCTGCTGGTCGGAGTTTGGCTCTGCTGCCTACCAACAGTAACACTCCACTCGTGGCTGTGACCAGCACCTCTTGCGAGTCGGCATTTCACAGTCACGTCGGCTTGAAACACGTAACAGTCAAGAGCATCGTAGGAATCGGCTACTTTCAAATTACTTGCCGCAGTCGTGTTATACTGAGCGGTAATAGGATTCCAAGCCTTGCCAACGGGTCCGAAGTTAGCACCTTCCATTGTGATGACTTCGTAAATCATGGCACCAGTTGCATTTGTTGTAAATCCTCGCGTGTCAGTATCGTGCATTGGAGTACCCTTGGATCGCACCAGCGAAGAGATGACTGGTGGGGCATAAGAAGGAGTAAAACCGTACTGATTGGTTAATTTTGTGGCGACATCTGACGTTTGATATCCGATAGTGATCTGATGATTTAAATTTTTCCCAACACCAGGAGGCGTAGTGCACTGGACCAGAACCTGTGGCGTCAAGACAATGCAGTAGTGACCCTCGAAGCGGTGTGCGTTTGCTCCCTCGTCGCGACTCCAAAATTGTTCTAAATCAACGTGTCCTAATTTTTCTTGGGTACTGCCTGAAAACGTACTTTTCGTAGCTGGCCCAAAGTAGTTTCCACGAATATAGTATTTTTCACCTTTCGTATCGTCTGGATCAATCGTGTTACCAGCGGTGTTTGCCTCGTAGGCACCTGGACCCTCAAGAGAGAAAATTTCTGGTCTTTTGTATTTGGTCATCACCGTCGACTCATCACTCGTTTGACCGGCGACAGTGACCCTCCACTTGAAATCTTTTCCCACACCAGCGACAGACGTACATGTCATTTGAGTGTGTGCTATAGTAACAACGCAGTTTTCACCTGATTTTGTTTCGTACGACAATTCTTGATGACTATTTCTGTACTTTCCTGTAATTGCACCAAGATGAGAGGGCATCATCGTGGTCAGCTGTGCTGGTCCAAAATTGGTGCCAGTGATGGAAATCGTTTCACCTCCATAAGTAGTGAGAACGTCTTTGTTTACCAAATCTGTTGATTCAACTTGAGTGACGGTTGGCTTGGCGTAACTCGTTGTATCAATTGAGTGAGTACCCTTCCAATCATGTGCCGCTTTCTCCAAACTCCAGTGATGGTCCGCACCGATACCAAGTTGTGACACGCACTCAACTTTAATGTTGGCAACGGTGACCACGCATGATGTCGCAGTATAGACGCACCTTTCTTTGTGAGAATATTTTCCGTCGTTTACGGTGAAACATGATGCTTCTCCGTAATATCCTTCCAACATCAAATCCTTTGGTCCAAAGTTAGTACCAGTCAGTTGAATAACTTCCTGCCCGGCAGTAGCGAGATCCGCCACGCTGCCTCCTGCGCTCATTGCTATGCTACTGATTACTGGAGTGAAGTATGAGGTGGTAATCTCAACTTTGCTGGGGTCTTGGGCAGATTCGGATGTGCTGTACTGACCTTCGGTCTTGCCAAGTGTTGTCCCCTGACGAATGTTAACATTCCACTTGTGACCAGACCCGTACCCTCCTGCTGACATAGTGCAGATCAACTCAGTGTTATCGATGGTGGGGTTAGTCACTGCGCAACCCGTGGCCTCAAACACAGGATCGTTGGCCCCACCTCTGCCATACTTCACAGTGAACATATTCCGATTCGGGTCGGCACCCTTGACACCAATATTCGTGCCCTTCAGTACAACCTTGTCGCCTCCTGCTGTTAAAAAGGAACTCCCTGATTGTGGTGCAACGGAAGTAATGGCCAAATCGTTAACGTTGTCGATCGTAATTTTAATCGTTGCCTCCTCATACAGCGAGGGCAGCGACACGGACGAGCTCGTTGCAAATGGTACAGCTTTGTCCTCTCCTTTGAGCGTCATCGTGTACTCTTGCTTGGTCTCAAAATCAATCGCCGAGCTCTTTTTCAATTTTAGACTAGCCCAAAAATGGTGACCGTCATCATTCTCAACACCAGCAGCATCACGGCCAATGACTTCAAAAATTGGATCACCGGCGTCATCATTTTCCGAACCGATCAGCGACCATGAAATTTGAGAGTGAGAATCTTGATCCCAAGCAGCGACAGAACCAATCACAAAGTCATCTTCCTTGTTCTCCGCCACGTGATATCCTTCTCGGGTAGCGTCCGTGAGTGCAACACTGGTGCTCACTCCCGGTTCGCGCAGCAGTGGCTGCTCGTTGACGTCTACAATCATAACGGTCACCTCCTGCGATGCAGAAAGACCTCCCGCATCACGTACAACGGCATTAAACGTGTACGATGGGGTGGTCTCAAAGTCAAGTTTAGCACCATTGAGGTACTTGACAGCAATACCTGTCGAAGCAAACTGGGCAAAATAACTTTCATTTTCGAACTCGAAGGGAGTAGCTGCATTCAAAGTATCAAATTTCAGTGTCAAACCATCCTTGATATCAGTTTCCTCCGCAGAGATTGTTCCTTGCAGAGCTGTCCTATCAGCAGCATCCTCGGGAATAGTCATTTTAGGATCCAACACTGGCGTGTTGTAGCTCGGCGCTTCGTTGACATCCTTGATCTCGATGAACACATATTTATCGTCTTTCAATCCGTTGTAGTAAATTTTGTTCGTGGAGCTTCCTTCCTCAAAGTAAGTCTGCTCACCAGTGTCAGAGCAACGAACTTTGACGCTATAACCACGAGTTGGTTTGTCAGCACTGGTCCCAACATAGCAAAGGACAGGAAGATTGGTACCTTTCGTTGGTTGAGACGTAGCGAGAGCGGGTTCTGTTGCGACCGAGAAGATCGTTGCAACATTGCCATTATAAGTCCACACGTTGACGCTGGCTCCAGATTCGTCTGATCGTTGGGGTGAAACGGCATCACATGAGAACCAACCATTACCAATGGGAGTGGTCTTATACTTAGGCAACTTACCAGCATTATCAAGGGTGTAGTCACACTGATCATATATGTTGGCAGGAACAAAATCCGTTGAATGCTTTGTTTTCGCATTTTTTAGTTCTTTGAGAGTTGGAAGACGCGACCCCTGCTCTGCACAAAGATGTGCTGCATCTGAATAACCAAAACGATCCATCGCGTTGGCGGCCTTTTTCCTGTCGTTATTGTAAAATCGACAGATGCCCTCAATTCCATTCTCATACACGTAACCGTAATCGGTGTCAGCACCACTATGATACTGCTTCGCCTTGCCAAGAGTGCAATGTATTTCGGTGTCGATGGTGACAAAATTTTCATAATTTGGAGTGCCCGAGTTGGATGCTTTCAAAGCTACCTGACCAGTGACTTCGTTGATTTCAAATGGATCAACCAACACACCCTTGCGCGGCACTGTTTCTCCATTGATGATTTCAAAACGAAGACCCTGATCACGACACTCACACTTGTTTGTCGACGTTGAAGCAGGGTTCCACCAGCAGGTTGTGTCTGTTCGAGGAGCACCGTCACAAGCAGCTTCAGTTGTGTATTTGGTCTTGCAATCTTTTGTTAAGGAATCCGAACTTGAACAACTTGGGACTGCCGTCTTACCTACACCTTCTTTCCCAGGGACATTGGGATCACTACAGGCTGCGAGAATAGCAGCTGCAGTACCATCGATGTCTCCAGCAACATTTTCATTCATGTTAAACTTCATTGCCGCTGTGTCACTTCCCAAGCTTAAAACTGGATTGTTCAAACCATTTTTGCCTTTTATGCAAACTTTTTTTGACGAAAGAGCAGGCAACGGTACAGCAGGATTAGACGGTCTGCCCTGATCAGTGGCCTGAACATACACGGTGTAATCACCATTATTTGTAATACTACTAGGTTGCGTCACATAAATTTGACAGTTACTTCCAATGGAAAAAAAGTTCCAATCGTTGGGTGTGATCGTGGTGTCTTTTTTGCATGCCACCTGATCTTTCAAATAAATATCGGGATCATTGACGATGACTGGAGCACCGACTTGATCTCCGACAGTGAGACCGGTTGGACATACGTATGGATTGCTGATCGTATTTCCAACCAGACCGATTTGATTGCCAAATATTGGCGGCTCATTGACGTCAATTATCCGAACGTAAATGGTATGAAGGCCGAACAGTCCCATGCCGTCCTCGACACGAAGAACTAATTCAATTCCGTTGTCATTCCGATGAGATTCATAATCCAAATTAATTTTTTCAGTAATTCTTCCCGTTATCGCATTAATTTGAAACAACGCTTTGTTAGCGTCAGGAGTAGTCGAATCAAAGGAGTACGTCAGCGTGCGCCACTGCACCTCCGTGGCATCAACATCAGGATCGGTGGCAGTCACTTGAGCAGCGCCCTGGATCTCACCGCTGGTGTTCTCTTCAACAGAGAATTGTGCGATCGTTGGAATGGTGAACCACGGAGCTTCGTTCACGTCGTTCAGACTGATCGTCACCTCGGCTTCGGCTAAATCTTCGCCGTCCGAAACTTTGACCGAGAACTTAACGGAGTGGGTCGCCTCGTAGTTCAGCTGGTTCAGGATCTGAAACGTACCACCTGGGAGCACCCCAAAATAATTAATGTCGCTCCATACTAAACCTAGTGGAGTATCGAACGAACCACCCGTTTGTCCTGCACGAAATGTTGTCATGGACGACTCGACTTGTTTCATAGAATACGTGAGCTCCGAGTTCTCTTCGTCAGATGCCGTGAGCTTGCAGGTCGCATCCAGAGATGGATTCAGAGAGGGATCAAAGCGAGCAGGTGGACCGCTAACAATTCCCGCATCCTCGTTCACGCTGCATGCCGACGCGAGTGCCAAACCTGTTGGTGGATCATTGATGTCTTTAATATTAACGTGAAAAGGAATGGTGCTTGTTGCGCCAGATTGGTCTTTGACTATAAGATTGATGCCACAACCAAGTGCGGCGTTGATCCCATTTTTGGTGGCCTCGTAGTTCAATTTTCCAGCCTCAATTCGAAGGTATCGATTGCTGGTCACTGAAAATCCGTAGTTCCATCCAGAGGCTGTGTTGCAACCACCACCGTTGGGGTCACCCGGCCAATCGGCAATTGCGAATGGGGTGCTCCCATCACAGCACGCCCACAATGAAGTTGTACTTGGAAGTATTTCATCCTGATCAAATTTCCACAGAGTCAAATCTTTTTGGTGCGCTAAATTTTCGTTGAAAGTGACACAAAATTTTGATGCGTCACCCTCGCATGTTGGACCCTTCTCCAGCGTAGGTTTGTCGTTGTCATCGAGGACAGTAATTTTAACTCTGGCGGTACCCTCTGCTGGTGCTCTTGCGGCCCCGTCCGAGACTGTCACACGAAGATAAAATGTGTCTCGCTGACTCTCAAAGTTAAGATTTCCAACGGCAGCATTTGGAACGAATGTGATGATGCCGTTGCTTGCGATCGCAAATGGTGCGTCATCCTTTGCTTCCTGCTGAAAAGTCAGCACGTCGCCCACGTCGACGTCCATGGCAGTTAGTGTGCCAACAACAGCGCCGTTGGCTGGATTTTCATAGATCGTGAATGATTGCAGTGGAGCAATTTCAGGTGGATCGTTCAAGGGAATGACATTGACGTCCAGGGAGTGAACGCTGCTCTGTAAGGCGGGTGTTCCATCGTCTGCAACTCGGACTTTCAGTTTGAAATTCTTGTACGTTTCGTAGTCAATCTCTGCCCCCTCCGCCACCATGAGCTGACCATCACAGGCACCAATGCGAATTGGACATTTGGAGAGCTCAGCCGAAACAACACCAGCGGGCGACACGCCTTTGCACGAGGTTATGCTCCAAACAAGCTGCTGGAGACCAATGTCGGCCTCTGGATCGGTTGCACCAAGAGGATCGCCAATCAATGTCGCAGGAAGAGAATGCTCCTCGACTTTGTGACCTGGAAGCGTGCTGACAATCACGCTTGGTGGTTCGTTCACGTCCAGAATATTGATGTTGATGAGGCACTCAATAGAGTTGCTGACATCGCCGCTGATGGATGCTTTAATTACTGCCTTGTATGAAGTCGTGCAATCTTCCTTATTCAGAAGCATAGCAGTAGACAAGTGGCCCAACATCTTTGAAGCTTTACCAGAATCGGCCGGCACTGTATTGGACACGCTGTTGATGCGTAAAAAGTTCGGAGCTTTGGGAGATGAGTTGGTCGTTGGTGTCTTTCCTTTGCATCCGTTTGGGTAGCCTTTGATGGAGTATGAAACCGTGTTTACGGTAGAAACATCGTCAGTGGCGTACACTCGTGTTTGAAACTTGTCAGTAAATGCTTTTCCGCTTTCTGTTTCGTACAAATAAAATTGAACAGGCGTGTCAGACTGAGGATTATTGCCAATGGGGCGACATCCTCCGGGTAACTTCCACTCAAAATTTGGGTGTGCTATGCCAAGTGAGCACGTGTGGTAAGCAGGGCAGTCCTGGTAATTAGTACGCAAATGGGTGTCGTCGTTATTTGGAGTCGACATTTTCCCAGCAGGAACAGTAGCACGTATTCCATTTTTGCAGTAGTAGTTGGCCCACTCAGATAAAGGTTTCGATGCCGGTGGGCAATTCTCCTGTCGTTTATTTTTACTTCCAGCTGGGCAGTTGTAGCCGGCATCGCACTGTCCAGTGCACGTGGTTTTTGATTGACCCGTGGTTGACCCGTACCTACCACCGGCACATTTTTTGCAAGAGGTCTGTGTAACTTGATTTTGATACTGTCCTGTGCCACAAGATTTACAACTGGTCGAACCGCTACCATCTTCGAAATTTCCAGCAGTGCAGGATTTGCATGATGATGCGGTATTTTGCGTGTTCATGTATTGACCAGCAGCACAATTTTTGCAGCCAGTTTGTCCATTTTCGTTCGTGAATTGACCGGCAGGACATGCTTTGCAGCCAGTCATTCCATTGTTGTTCTGCCATTGTCCAGCAGGACACGCCGTGCAAGTGGTCTGGGCGTTAGTATTCTGATACTTCCCACCAGTGCAAGATTTGCATCCACTTTGACTATTTTGATCCTGGTATTGACCTCCTGAACAAGCGCCGCAAGCGGTCTGTCCGGCAGATCCTTGATAGTAACCTGTACCACATCCTTTGCAAGACGCAGCCGCATTTGCATCTTGGTACTGACCAGCTGGGCAGTTTTTGCAGCTGCTGCCAGTGAACTGGTTCGCACTTTGATATTGGCCCACTGTGCAGTCTGAGCACGATCCAGCCGGTCCTTTCTGGCCTGCTGGGCATCCGGCTGGTTTGCAAGCACATTGCTTCCGATGTCCGTACCAAACGTTTCCAAACACACCATTGTTACACCCGATGCTCCCGGAAGCGGTTTTTGACAAGCAGGTGTTTGAATCGCCGGCACAGTAGTACACGGTACCAGTGCAAGAGCAAGTACCTCCCCCACCAAATCTTTTGTAATCACCCTGTGCGCACCATGTTGATCCCGACGGATATGCAGATGCTATGTTGAACGTCATCATTGCATGAAGGAGCATGCAACTGACCGCCCGCGCAGAGGGCATGCGGTTGCTTGGCAGCATGACTGCGTGTCTTTTGTTTCTTTGTTTTTTTTTGATCAGCAATCCACTCTCATCAAAAAAAAAATCAGATGCAGTCGATTCAAAAAAAAATTGTCA
>Ga0075496_1003069_pt1 | contig 13845 bp, 1 predicted proteins | sample DEB08_RNA1_8_FD_73447 | JGI IMG/M metagenome (GOLD analysis project Ga0075496, IMG submission 73447) | Aqueous microbial communities from the Delaware River and Bay under freshwater to marine salinity gradient to study organic matter... | ecosystem: Environmental > Aquatic > Marine > Coastal...
AATGACGACGCAACGCCAGCGATGGATGGCGGACAGGATCCGTGAAACTTTCAAGGAGGTGCCTGACAAGGACATCGAAGCCTTCATGCAATCCCAGGGGGTCGTGTCCCACACTAAATCTCTGTTCAACCCGACTGGGCCAGTAAAACTATTTGTCTTCCAAGAAGAATCTAAAGACAACACACCTTCTTTGAAGGTCAGCACCGGCGCTGATGAACACCTCACGGGAAAATGTTGCTACTTTCTCAGGAGTGCACAGGAGGGAAAGGCCGTTGACCCCTCAAAGGTGTGCGACGCGGACCTGTCGTTTGGCACTTTGAACAATGTTCCGCTGAAAACTTTGGAGCTCTTACTGAACCAACTTTACAAGCCGCTGGTCGATGGACAAGATCAACTCGGGAAAGCAGACGTGGGCCAAACCAACGAGTTTAAATCAGAAATGGGCCACTTCATCGGTGATTTACAAGAGATGCTGAGCAGCATGTCTAGCGGGCTGGAGCTTAGGAAGCCTGAAACACTCTACGACGGATTCACTCCAGCTGACCAAAAATTAGTGTCCGAGCACCAGGAACTACTTGACGAGTGGTGCAAAACAATTGAAGAGTACCTCAGCTCAGGTGATAAAGTGGTGAATGGATTTGCATCCAGTGATACCAGCCAAGGCCCGTTGACTGAGCTCGAATATTGGAGAAAACGGATGCAACGTTTGACATCAATCACGGAACAAGTGAAGAGCAAGGAATGCAGGAGTGTGATCCAAGTACTTTCTGCCTTAGCAAAGGGCCCAAATCTCAAGGATCCAAGTACAGCAAGTGATGACCGACAGAATGTCTTTGCACTCTTACGGAGGTGGAAACAACTAGACATCAGCATCACAGAGTCGGCAAATGAGGCCAAGGACAATGTGAAATACTTGTTTACTCTGGAAAAGTTTATCGAACCTCTTTATTCTGGAACCCCCGTGTCAATCATCGATACAATTCCAGCCCTCATGAACTCCATCAAAATGATCCACACTATTGCTCGATACTACAACACGACCGAAAGAATGACAGGCTTGTTTGCCAAGGTCACCAACCAAATGATCGAAAATTGTAAGTTTTGCATCAACGAAGGCGATTCACACGATCAGTTATGGGCAAAGGACCCAGAAGAACTTGTACGACGATTGGAGGCATGCTTGAAATTGAACGAGGCGTATCAAGACCAGTACCGCATCACAAAAGATAAACTCCTGGCCATGCCCAAAGGAAAACAGTTCGACTTCAATGAAGCCCATATCTTTGGGAAGTTCGATTTATTTTGCAGGCGTGTGATCAAGCTCATTGATATGTTCTCGACCATCCACCAATTCATCAGTTTAGGTGACAATCAGCTCGAGGGAATGGAGAGCCTGATCAATGGCTTCCAAGGCATTATCCGGGACTTCAAGTTGAAGAATCACGATCTGCTAGATTTCCATAATAATAAGTTTGACCGAGATTATGTTGAGTTTAATGTCAAAATCTCCGACCTCGAGACACAGCTCCAAAATTTCATCAATGAAAGCTTCGAAAGCATTACTAGTATTGAACAAAGCTTAAACCTTCTTCGCAAATTCCAATCCATCTTGCAGCGCGAGAATTTGAAGAGTGACGTCGACTCGAAGTTTAACGTCATCTTTCAAAACTATGGCTTTGAGCTGGAACAAGTGCAAAAATTATACGAGGCCCAAAAGCACAGCCCTCCAATACCGCGCAATCTGCCACCAGTAGCCGGAAATATCAAATGGTCACGTCATTTGCTTAAGCGAATCGAAGATCCCATGAAACGGTTTGAATCAAACCAGAATGTATTGGCCTCGAAAGATGCCAAAAGGATCATTCGCCTGTACAACAAAGTGGCGAGAACATTAGTCGCCTTCGAGTACCTGTGGTATCAGGCCTGGGTGCAATCCATCGAGACAGCAAAGGCCGGCCTCCAAGCAACTTTGATCATCCGGCACCCGGAGGATAACAAACTATACGTCAATTTTGATCAGGAGATTTTGCAGCTGATCAGAGAGGCTAAAACGCTAGACCGAATGGGTATCGATGTTCCAGAAAGTGCACGAATTGTGCTTCTGCAGGAGAATAAATTCAAGGCGTACTACAACAATCTTCAGTACACGCTCTCTGAGTATGACCGCATTGTGGCGAAAGTTATTCCTGTGACAGCTATGCTCCTCCGACCACATTTTAATGACATGGAGTTCAAATTGCGGCCGGGAATGACCACTCTAACTTGGACATCGATGAATATTGATGCATATAAGAGCCATGTCTACACTGGCCTTCATAGGCTGGAGCAACTGGTTCACAACATAAACGACATCATCGAGAACCGAATAGAGAAAAACTTGAAACAGGTGAGCAAGACTGTGTTAGTCAACCTACCTAGTGACCGCTCTTATACTCTGGAAGAATTTGTTGCAATGCAAGAAGAGCATATAGCGGTACAGGCAGCATCATTGCAGGATAAAAATGTCGAAATTGAGCACGCAGTAGACGATTTGCTCAAAACTATTCAGTTGTACCAGTTGGATTCGCATATAGAACCGGTTTCGGATGAAGAGGCCATCAAACTGAAAAGGCACTACAATCACTTCATGTACCAGGCTCTTTTGCATTGCTCCAAGAACTCCTTGAACGCAATCAAAGGACGAGTTGCGTCACGATTGAAGACCACCTTCTTGTACGTCAAGAAACCTTTTTTTGAAGTTGACGTGCAACTGGAAATCCCGAATGTGGTACTGTCTCCTTCCCTGGAAGAGGTCCAACGGGCGATCAACAAAGCCGCCCAAGCAGTCTTGGTGTGCTCCAAGAAACTTTACGACTGGGATCAAGACGACATGGCAGTGGAGGAGCGCCAATCCTTTTTCGAACGAATCACGAAGGATATTGAAATTGTTCGTGTGGCTCTTCTCCTAACAGGTTCTGTCCAAGGAACGCATAAGAGTGTCGTGGACTACCTGAACACGTTCAAAAAGTATGACTGGCTCTGGAAAGATGACAAAAACGACAGCTATGAAAAATTTAAAAAGTCGAACCCATCGCTGCATGACTACGAGACCCAGCTGAAGAATTTCCTCAACATCGAAGAAGAAATTGCACAGATTTCGTCTACTTTCAATATCGGTGCTCTTTCGCTACAAACCAAAAACTTAAAGTTACAACTACAAGGAGAAAGTAGCCAATGGAAGATTCAATATTCGAAGAATCTACACGAGCAAGCGAAGTCACAAATGGACGCCATCTCAGAATATATGCGTGTAACGATGCAAAAGTTGAATCGAGAAGTTACGGATCTCGGATCGCTCAAATTCATCATGAACTTACTTGAAGAAGTAAGGACACGAGAGTCTGGAATCGATATGGAAATTAACCCCGTGCTGGACATGTACCGTATGCTTGAACATTACCTCCCCCCCGGATTCATGGATAAGGAGGAGATGGATTCGAAGTCTGTCTTGAAGTTCAGCTGGAAAAAGCTCGTGCGGCAGGGGGACAAAAGGACGGATGAGCTTAGCAAAACTCAAATCCATTTTAAACGAAAACTGTTGAAAGACGTGACTGAGTTTCGGAGCGACGTCGAGCAGTTTCGCCATGGATTCGTAAGCAACGGGCCGCAATGTGCAGCAGTCAAATCGCCCATGGATGCGGTCGAAAGATTGACTCGATACAAAGAAGAATTTCGTATTCGGGAGCGAAAGATGGAGTTGTATTGTAGCGGAGAAGAACTTTTCGGACTGACCGAAACGGAGTACCCAGAATTAGTTCTGTCAGGGAAGGAATTGAAGTTGCAAGACCAACTGTTTGGTCTTTACATGGATGTCATCAACACGTTTGCGGAATGGCAGCAAATTGATTGGACTTCCGTCACTGCAAAAGTGGAAACCATGACAGATACAGTGGAAGCGTTTGCAAATCGCTGCAAAAAGATGCCCCTCAAAATGCGCGATTTTTCGGCATACGCGGATCTGAAAAAAGAAATTGAAGATTTTCAAACGCTTCTTCCCCTACTTACGGAATTGTCGAAAGAATCGATCAAAACACGGCACTGGAATGAGGTGATGGAGATCACAGGCGGAGAGCTGGATCTCACAGACTTCAATTTTAAACTTCAAAATGTCGTTGAATTGAAGTTGGTCAATTTTGTGGAAGATATCGAAGAGATCACAGAAGGTGCGGACAAACAGCTGAAGATTGAACAAGGGCTCGCGGAAATCATAGACCGATGGGGCACAGAAGCGTTCATGTTCATGGAATGGAAGCAGAGGAACATCAACATTCTCAAGGCAGTCGTGCCCATTGTGGAAGACCTGGAAGATGCCCAAATGCAGCTGCAGACTATGTTGTCAATGCGACATGTAGCCCCCTTCCGAGAAGAAGTACAAGCAAAGCTCGGGCAACTCAGTGACACATCCGACACCCTAGAGCGTTGGCTGAAGGTACAAATGCTGTGGTGCTCTCTGGAGTCCGTTTTTACAGGCGGTGATATCGCAAAGCAAATGCCGTTGGAAGCCAAAAAAATTCGCAAAGGTAGACAAGGACTGGGCTAAAGTTATGGGTAAGGCCGTCGAGACAGGGCTAGTCGTGGAGTGTTGCATGAACGAATTGCTAAAGACCTCTTTGCCAGTGATGTACGATGAACTTCAGAAATGTCAGAAGAGTTTGGAGGGCTATTTGGAGCAAAAGAGGAATAAATTTCCGCGTTTTTACTTCGTATCGGATCCCGTGCTGTTGGTTATTCTAAGTCAAGGATCAGATCCGCTCTCCATGAACCAGTATTACGAAAAAGTCTTCGACTCAATATCCGAGGTTGAGCATAACAAAAAGGACAAATTCACCCTCGAAAAAATGCTCGCACCTGGTGGGGCAGGGGCTGAAATAGTTCCATTTTCGAAGCCAGTCAAGGCGCAGGGAAATATTGAGGATTGGTTGGAGGACGTAAGGGTCGAAATGACTAGAACCATGAAGGACATTTGCAGAAATTGTGCCGCGGAAATCCAAAATGTGAAAGATGATATCGATCAGTTACGAGGCTTCGTTGACCGCTTTGTTGCCCAATTTGCCTTGCTTGGTATTCAATTTTTGTGGACTTTGGATTGTCAAAGTGCACTCGACCAGTGCAAAACGAAGAAGAATGCCATGAAGGAAACAAATTCAAAATGTATCGCAGTGCTGATGGAGCTATCATCGTGGTGCTTGCAAGACCTGGGCGCAAAGACAAATCGCGTGAAAATTGAAACTTTGGTCACCATCCAAGTACACCAAAGAGACGTAATGGGCGAACTCGCGGCCTTATACCGGAACAAAAAAATCAGTGACGCCAATGACTTCGAATGGTTGAAACAGGCACGCTTTTTTTGGAGACCAAATAATCCAGACGATGTTGATGAATTTGGGGCAGCAGTCATTGAGGTCGCAGACGTCGCTTTCAACTACCAATATGAGTACCTAGGCTCAAAGGAGCGTCTAGTTATCACGCCATTGACGGATAGGTGCTACATTACGTTATCCCAAGCTTTGGGTATGTGCTTCGGTGGCGCACCTGCCGGACCTGCAGGGACAGGAAAAACCGAAACGGTGAAAGATTTAGGACGCACGCTAGGTATCTTCGTGGTTGTGACAAATTGTACTGATCAGCAGCGATATACCGACATGGCCAAAATTTTCAAAGGATTGTGCCAGGGAGGTTTGTGGGGCTGCTTCGACGAGTTTAATCGCATCATGCTTCCAGTATTGTCCGTCGTCGCACAGCAAGTGCTGGCTATCCAGAATGCCAAAAAGAGCGGGGTTAAATATTTCCAATTTCCAGGAGATCCGCAGAATGTTCTTTTGACCCCTGTGTGTGGGTTCTTCATTACGATGAACCCGGGTTACGCAGGGCGCCAAGAGCTCCCCGAAAACTTGAAGGCTTTGTTCAGAGGTGTAGCAATGATGGTCCCCGACCGTGAAATTATCATGAAGGTGAAATTGTGCTCTGTGGGATATTCGGAATTCACAATGCTGTCCAAAAAGTTTTTCATTTTGTACGGCACGGCAGAAGAGCAGCTATCTAAGCAAAAGCACTACGACTTTGGGTTGCGCAATATTTTGTCTGTTCTGCGCACTGGTGGGCAGACGAAGCGCCAAAATTTGGACAAGAACGAGAGCGGGCTCATGTATCAAACTTTGCGCGACATGAATCTGAGTAAACTCGTGGCGCAAGACGTGCCCCTGTTCCTCTCCCTCCTCGCAGACTTGTTTCCAGCTACAGCAGCCCCGGAGAAAGCAGTTTATCTGGAGGTCGAAGAACAACTTGAAAAGGCCATCGATGAGGCTGGTTTGATGCAGCATGGCAATTGGAAATCCAAAGTGGTTCAATTGTACGAGACCCAGGTTGTGCGTCATGGCATCATGCTGGTCGGTCCAAGTGGAGGTGGGAAAACTCGAATCTTCGAAGTCTTGGCAGCGGCCCTCCAGGTAACCATGCAGACACAGTTTAAGCAGGTAAGATTGAACCCTAAGGCTATCAGAGCTCCAGAGATGTATGGAGAAATGGACATGATGAGCGGCGAATGGACGACAGGTGTATTTGCAGCCATGTGGGCCAAGTATAATCAACGTTCGAATAAGTTCATCACGTGGGTTATTGCTGATGGTCCGGTGGATGCCATTTGGATCGAGAACCTGAATACAGTGCTGGATGACAATCGAATTCTAACATTGGCCAATGGAGATCGCATTCCCATGACAGATAATGTCAAGATCATGTTCGAAGTTGAGAATCTGGCAAATGCCTCTCCTGCCACCGTGAGTCGGGCGGGAATTGTGTATGTGAGTGACACCGATTTGGACTGGCTTCCCGTGGCAACAGCGTGGATCAAAAAGATTACGAACGCAGATCAACAGCAGTTGCTGACGGACCTTTATGCAAAGTGGGTGGGCGATAACACCCCTGTGGAAACGGGCCATGTCTTTAGTTTTCTGGCTCGCTACACCCAGGAAGTCCTTTCAACATCGCGTGTGGGCACATGCAGCTCCCTGTACAAGCTGTTAGAGGCTCTCTTGGGCAAAACTTCTTTGAGCAGTGACCTTGAGGATATGTCAGACCAAATGGAGAAGCTTTTCCTCTACTCTCTTTCCTGGAGTATAGGTGGGCTTTTGGAGCCACAAGATCGCCACAGATTTGACGAGTATTTAAGGTCCATCTCTGATCGAAACATGCCTGAAATTGAAGAAAACGAAACCATCTACGAGTTCTTTGTAGACCTAGAGGATTTTTCGTGGAAGCGATGGCGACCACCTGTGTGGCCCTATCCGAATCAAGAGAAACTAGACTTTTCCAATCTCCTTGTTCCCACAATGGATTCCACAAGAGCGGTCTTTATCATGCAAACTCTTCATGAACAACGGAAGAGCGTCTTGTTGGTGGGAGGGTCCGGTACGGCCAAAACGTCGACAGCTCTCATGTTCTTCAACGATTTTGATCCAGCAGCCATGCTTCTCAAACGTGTGAACTTTTCGTCAGCCACAACCCCGGGATTGTTTCAACAGCAGATCGAGGGAGATTTGGACAAGCGCGGCGGCAAAAACTTTGGTCCGGCCAATGGCAAGAAGATGACTGTTTTCTTAGATGATTTATCCATGCCGCTGATCAACGACTGGGGTGATCAGCCTACTCTGGAAATTGTGCGACAGGCGATTGAACAGGGGGGGTTCTGTTTCCTGGACAAGGATAAGCGTGGGGATTTCAAAGTGTGTGAGGACTTGCAATGGGTTGGCGCCATGCAACATCCAGAAGGAGGAAAAAATGATATTCCAAATAGATTGAAGCGCCAATTCTTCATTTTCAACATGGTACTCCCATCTATCACTTCGATTAACGACATCTATGGGCAGATGTTAGGTGGACGATTCCCAGAGAAGGACTACGGAAAGGATACTCTCCAAGTTGTAGGCCAACTAACTTTGGCCACAATCGACCTGTGGAAGGCTATGAAACAGAAAATGTTACCCACCCCTGCGAAGTTCCACTACGTTTTTAACATGCGCGAATTGAGTAGGGTCTTCCAAGGCATTCTTTTGACTCCAAGTGAAATCATCAAGACCGGGGGTCATATGACTACGGAGGGAAAAGCTCCCACATTCACTTCTGGTGCAATCATCCTGGGTCTGTGGAAGCATGAGTGCGATCGCGTATTTTGCGACAAGCTTACAAATAACAAGGACAAGGAATGGTACCACAAAGAACAGAAAATAAAGGTCGATACCTTTTTCCCCCAGAGTTTTATTTCGCAGATCGAAAAGCACGATTTTAATATGGTGAACTTTTTGCGCGATGATATTTATGATGAGGACGGTGTGATTCAAGAGGAAGGACCGAAGTTCTACGAACTAGGTGGTACGATTGTCCAAATCCGTGAACGTGCTCTCTTCTTTTTGCACAAACACAACGACGAGTTTCCTGCCAAAAAGATGGAACTAGTCTTGTTTGACGATGCTCTTCGGCATCTTTTGCGCGTTTCTCGTCTGATGGAATTTCCAAGAGGTTCAGCACTGCTTGTAGGTGTTGGTGGCTCTGGAAAACAATCCCTCACAAAATTAGCAAGCTACATTGCACGGGCCAAATGCGTACAAATCACGCTGACTAAGCAGTACAATGTGAACGCTTTGATGGATGATATCCGCATTCTGTATAAGTCAGCTGGTCATTTGAGGCAGCAAACCGTGTTCTTGTTCACAGACAGTGAAATCAAGGATGAGATCTTTTTGGAGTACATCAACTCAATATTGTTGACTGGCGAAGTGCCAGGTCTCTTTGCAAAAGACGAAATGTTGGCTATGTGCGCAGATATTCGCACCCAGTTCATCAAAGAACGCCCAGGCTTGCCCGAGACTCAAGACAATATGAAACAGTTTTTCATTGACACCGTGAGAGACAATCTCCACCTTGTCCTGTGTATGTCTCCTTTAAACCCCAAATTCCCGGAGCGCGCGCGCAAATTTCCAGGGTTGATTAGTTGTCCAACCATCGATTGGTACTTGCCATGGCCAGAGGAGGCATTGGTCAGTGTCAGCAGAGGTTTCATAGGAGACTTTCCGGTCGAATGCGACGCCGATACGAAAGAGAATCTGATGGTACACATGGGAATGGTGCACAAGCTGGTGACACTTGCCTGCGACGATTACTTCCAGAAGATGCGTCGTAATGTTTACCAAACTCCCAAATCTTATTTGTCATTTGTGCAAAATTACAAGACAACATACGCGGCAAAATTGGAGGAGGTTAAGATAAAAGAGCAGCGTGTGAATCTCGGGTTGAAGAAGCTCATTGGAGGTGCAAAAGATGTTGAGGCCATGAAGATTGTGCTGGCGGAGGAGCAAATAAAATTGGAGAAAGCAACCGAAGACACGAATAAAATGCTGGGAAGTTTGGAGATTAGCTCCATGGAAGCGAAGAAGGAAGGAGACCAGGTCGCCAAAATTAAAGTGAAGTGTGAAGACGATGCAACACGAATTGCAGCCGAAAAGTCTCAATGCGAGGCAGACCTTGCCAAAGCACAGCCGTTTGTGGACCAAGCTAACGATGCCATCGATTCCATCAAGCCTGCACATATTGGAGAGATGAAAAAACTCCCCAAACCCTCAGACATCATTAAGCTTGTGTTTGACGGGGTTTTGATTCTGTTCATGAAGCACATGGAACCGGTAGTCATGGAAAAACTTACAGTCAACAAGAAAGAGTTCAATTTTGTACGTCCATCCTATGCCCAATATTCCATCCCCATGATGAGTGACGTGAACTTCCTGAAGACCATTCAGGAGTTTGGGGTGTTAGGAAAAGACAAGATCAATGAGGAAACCGTCGAATTTTTATGTCCATTGATCGAACTTGAAGATTTCTTGCCTCAAGTCGCCAAGAATGCTTCTGCTGCTGCTGAAGGTTTGTGCATCTGGGTGTGTGCCATGAAGTCGTACTATGGTGCCTCGAAAGTAGTAAAGCCCAAGATGGAGGCGCTTGCCATTGCTGAGGGACAAATGGAAGCCGCGAACAAGGCTCTCGCCGCAGCTGAAGAACGGCTGCAAGAATGCGAAGGGAGACTGGCAGAATTGAAAGCCATGTTCGAAGCCCAGATGGCCGAAAAGCGGCGTATCGAGGATGGCGCTAACGCACTTGCACGGAAGATGAACCAGGCATCCGAACTCATCAATGGACTAGATGGCGAGCGGATTCGGTGGACGGAGGACTCTAACAATTTCGCAGACCTGAAGCAACGGCTAGTTGGAGACGTGGCAGTAGGATGCGCATTTACATCTTACTGCGGGCCTTTTAATCAAGAGATGCGTAAGGAATTGATTGAAGGAAAATTCATTGGTGACTGTAAGCAAAGAGGAGTTCCTGTCACGGAGGGCTTGGATGTGGTGTCGTTCACGGTAGATATCGGAACCATCGGTGATTGGAACTTGGAAGGGCTTCCAACAGATCCACTTTCGTTGCAAAATGGCATTTTGGTCACAAAGTCTTCGCGTTTTCCTCTGTTGGTCGACCCACAAGGGCAGGCAGTGCACTGGATTCAACAGCGTGAAGAAAAAAATTTGCCACCTTTCGGAACCACAACTTTGAACAATCCCAAACTGAAAGACCAGCTTGAATTTTGTATGGGCGAAGGAAAGTCTATGATTGTGCTTGGTGTGGAGCAAGAAATTGACCCAATGTTAGACCCAGTTCTTGAAAAGGAAATCGTGAAGAAGGGGAAATCTATGTACATTGACGTTGCCGACAAGTTGTGCGAATTCTCGTTCGACTTCAAGCTTTACTTCATTACAAGGCTGCCCAATCCTCACTTCTCTCCAGAGCTGCAAGCGAAAACAACAGTAGTCGACTTCACTGTCACCATGAAGGGTCTGGAAGAGCAACTGCTGGGAAGAGTCATCGGACGCGAACAGCATGCGCTGGAAGAACAACTGAACCAGGTTCTCGCGGACGTTAATGCAAATACAAAGTCCTTGCTGCAACTTGATGCGATGTTGCTGGAGAGGTTATCTTCTAACGAAGGTAACCTTTTGGATGACGAGCAGTTAGTAGGAGTGCTAGCCAACACAAAAACAAAGGCCGCGGAAGTCAAAGATAAACTGGCCGCTGCTGATGAGACCAAGATTTCGATTAACGAAAAGCGCGAACAGTTCCGGCCTGTGGCGACAAGAGGATCGGTCTTGTACTTTTCCGTTGTTGAGATGTCAAACGTCAATTGCATGTATCAAACATCATTAGACCAGTTTATGTCGCTCTTTATGAGTTCTATGGATGTAGCAGAAAAGGCCACATTGGCATCGAAGCGGGTTAAGTCTATCATTGATACAATGACGAATATCATCTACAGATATATTAACAGAGGCTTGTACGAAGAGCACAAGCTGCCTTACGTGCTCCTTATCACAATGAAAATTCTGGTGACAGCAAATCTGTTAAAAAACAGTGACATTACTTTGCTGCTGAGAGGTGGTGCAGCTCTAGACATCAATTCTGCCCGCCGAAAGCCTTTCAACTGGATGAGCAACGAAGCCTGGCTAAATGTGGTGATGCTCAGCCAGCAATGTAAGTTTTTCACAAATTTGACGTCGGACATGACGGGTAACGAAGCCATGTGGCGGCGATGGTACGAAGACAATGAACCGGAGCAAATGCATCTCCCTGACTATGAAAATAGGTTTGCCGATGTCGAAGAAGTTGGGCCATTCCTTCGGTTGCTGTTGGTGCGCTGTTTGCGGAACGATCGCACCATTTTGTGCGCAAAGGATTTCATACGCTACACCACGTGTATGGGACCTAAGTATGTCGAGCCTGTCACCGACACCATTGAGAGCATATTCGAAGGCATGACATCCAATGATCCCGTGATATTTCTTTTGTCGACGGGCGCAGATCCTACAGAAGGGATCGAACATCTTGCTCGGAAACGAAAACTTGCCTTGCCTGCGGTGGTGTCCTTGGGCGAGGGACAAGGACCAGTTGCCATTAAAGCGATGAATGCGGCTGCCGTCAACGGTACTTGGGTACTCCTCCAAAACTGCGAGCTTGGTCTTGATTTGATGGATGAAATGGAGGCATTTTTGATCAAGTTGTACGAAAATTGCGACCCCAATTTCAGACTTTTTATCACAGCACTACCGCACGAGCTTTTCCCATTGGGTCTACTTCAAATGTGCACCAAAGTTACCAACGAACCGCCAGCGGGCTTGCGTGCGGGGATTTTGAGGTCATACCAGGTTATGGTCGACCAGGATCGTCTAGAACGTGTCGAAACCAAGACATGGAGGCAGCTTCTATTCAATATCTGTTTCTTGCATTCCGTTGTTCAGGAGCGGAGGAAGTTCGGGCCGCTTGGATGGTGTATCCCGTATGAGTTTAATAGCGGAGACCAGAATGCTTGCATCATGTTTTTGGAAAAGCATTTATACAACGGTCCTATCAGTTGGCCCACCCTGCAGTACATGGTTTGTGAAGCACAATACGGTGGAAAGGTCACGGATGACCTCGACAAGAGAATGCTTGTATCATACACGATGTCATGGATTACCCCAAAGAGTTGTTTGGACGATTTTGTGTACAATCCTTCCCAACCGATTGCCAAGATTCCAGGAAACTTTCAGTACAGCGTCGTAGCTTCGGAATCGATTGCTGAGTGTCGAAGCTTTTGCGCCACGCTCCCAGACATAGACTCCCCAGAAATCTTCGGCTTGCACCCGAATGCAGATCTCACATATCGTGTGAAATCGGTCAACGCCCTGCTGGACACACTGTCGGAAACACAGCCAAAAGGCGGAGGCGGAGATGGTGGAGTTTCACGAGAGGACGTCGTTTACAAGAAAGCGGGAGAGCTACTGGAAATAATGCCCGAGGACTACATGGAGGAAATTTATAAAGGCCAGATCAACAAACTTGGAGGATTGGCCGTGCCATTGAACATTTTCCTATACCAGGAGGTGCAGAGGTTGCAAAAAGTGATAGGAAAAGTGAGAAATATGATGCAGCAGATGCAAATGGCAATTCGTGGTGAAGTTGTGATGACTGATGAATTGCAAGGGGCACTCGATGCCATCTTTGCGGCGAAGGTTCCTCCAACCCTTCTTTTTACTCCAGGGGGAGATGAGTTCAGTTGGATTCTACCAACGCTGGGATTGTGGTTCTCCTCCCTCATCTCGCGCAATGAACAGAATTCTACCTGGCTGGGTTCAGGAAGACCACCATGCTACTGGCTGACAGGCTTCTTCAACCCCCAAGGATTTCTTACTGCCATGAAGCAAGAGGTCACCCGCAAGCATAAGGCAGACAAATGGGCGTTAGACGACGTTGTTTATCACAACGAAGTAACGAACTATCAGGAGTCAACTGGAGTCAAAAGCACTCCATCAGAAGGAGTATACATTCATGGATTATTCTTAGAGGGTTGTGCTTGGAGTCGCCATGATGGATCCTTGGTGGAATCGGAACCGAAGAAACTGTTCACGCAGCTACCCGTGCTCTTTGTATCGGCGCAGACAAAGGAATTGGAGATCAAAGCAAAACGCGAGGTGTATGGGGCAACGGGGCCTTACGAATGCCCATGCTACAAATACTTTGCGCGAGGTGATCGGTACCTGATATTCACCGTCAATCTGAAGACAAACCAGAAACTGCCGGTGCACTGGATACTCAGGGGGGCAGCTCTACTTTGTAGTACAGATTGATGTGCTTGCTTGGCAACAACCATTCATACATATATACAGATACCGTAATATATATACATACAGAGGCTACCGCATGCTTACAACCCCTGCGTCTTTTGTCTTTTTACTTTAC
>Ga0075496_1076182_pt1 | contig 13573 bp, 24 predicted proteins | sample DEB08_RNA1_8_FD_73447 | JGI IMG/M metagenome (GOLD analysis project Ga0075496, IMG submission 73447) | Aqueous microbial communities from the Delaware River and Bay under freshwater to marine salinity gradient to study organic matter... | ecosystem: Environmental > Aquatic > Marine > Coastal...
TTTTAGAAGCAAAATCAACTTCAATAATGGTAGGATAAGTAAACTCACCTTTAGCTAATAACTTTAACGGTAAATAATATTTTTTAATTATTCCAGCTGCAATTAGATCTTCTTTAGTGACTCTTTCTTGATTTAACTTCCCTGATTTTATAAAGGAATCAAGATCACCAAGATTAATAATATTACATTCTATTCTATTTATAGAATTAAAACCTCTTTTAGGTAATCTTTTTAAAAGTGACATTTGTCCACCTTCAAAACCTTTGATAGCCACACCAGATCTAGCTTTTTGTCCTTTGTGACCTCTACCAGAAGTTTTTCCTAAGCCGGAACCTATACCACGTCCAACACGCTTTCCTGTTTTTCTTGCCCCTGGCTGTGCAAATAATGTATTTAATTTCATAATATAACTAACCTTTTACAAATTTTCAATTTTAAGTAAGTGCTTTACTTTGTCAACCATGCCTAAAATACTTTTACTTTCAATAAGTCTACGTGAACTACCAATTCTAGTTAGTCCAAGACCAATTAAAGTTCTACATTGCTTTTTACCTCTACCAATAGAACTAGCTATTTGGGTGACAGTAATATATTTATTATGCTCAACAGGTTTCTTAACCATAAACTCTTCCTCAATTATCTTTATTCAATATAATATAATATCATTAAATGATAATATTATTCCGCATTCTCAGATTTTTTTTCTTTACGACTTCCAAAAATATCAGCTACTCTTTTGCCACGTCTTTCTGCAATTTGTTTAGGTGAAGCTAATCTTTTTAAAGCATCAAAAGTTGCACCTACAAGATTATGCACATTTGAAGAGCCTAATGATTTAGCAACTACGTCATGTACGCCAAGCATTTCAAAAATTGCACGCATAGAACCACCAGCAATAATTCCTGTTCCAGCAGGTGCTGATCTAAGTATAACTTTACCAGCTCCCGAGCGTCCAAAAATATCATGATGAATCGTACGGTTTTCTTTCAAATAAACTTTAGTTAAAGATTTTCTAGCAGCTTGTGAAGCTTTCGCTCTAGCTTCCATTATTTCTTTTGCCTTACCAAGACCATAGCCAACCAGACCTTTATTATTGCCAGCAATAACTACAACAGAAAAACCAAATCTTCTACCACCTTTAACTACTTTAGCAACTCTTTTTACTGAAGCAACTACTTCTTTGTATTCAGAATCATTATTTGAACTTTCATTATTACGCGTCACAATACTCACCTATCTAAATTATATTAAAATGACAATATTTCTCTTGCTGCTTCAGCTAAGGCCTTAACTTTGCCATGATAAAGCTTATTACCACGATCAAAAACAACTTCAACCACACCTGCAGCTTCTGCTTTTTTAGCAATTAATGCACCAACCTTTGCCGCAGAATCAATGTTAGATTTCTTTTCTAAATCTTTTAACTCTACACTTTGTGTAGAAGCAGAAACTAATGTAACACCTTTGTTATCATCAATAATCTGTGCATAAACATGATTATTAGAACAGAAAACACTAAGTCTAGGTCTAACATTACGTCTCTTTTTTAATTTATAACGCACTCTACTAGCTAGTCTAGATCCACGTATAGTTTTATTTAAAGCACTACTCATAAAAATTACCTATTTCTTCTTACCAACTTTACGGATAATTACTTCATCAGAATATCTAACACCTTTACCTTTATATGGCTCTGGCTTTCTTAGAGATCTAATTAAAGCTGCAACTTCACCGACTTGTTGCTTATCATGACCAAATATTTCAACTTGCGTTGGCTTTGGACATTTTATTTCAATACCTTCTGGGATAATATAGTTAATATCGTGACTATAACCCAAAAACATAGTTAAAACTTTTCCATTAACTGCTGTTTTGTAACCTACACCCTTAATCTCAAGAGTCTTTTTAAACCCCTCAGAAACACCAACAATCATATTATTAATTAATGTTCGGGATAAACCCCACATTGAGCGTGCTTTTTTATCAGTTCCTTTTGGAGTGACAAAAATTTTATTCTCAGCTTTATCATAATTTACAGAAACAGAATTACCAAATGAATAAGTTAATTTGCCAAGCTTTCCACTAACAACAATAACATCTTTTGATAAATCTACTTCAACTCCTGTTGAAACTATAACTGGCTGCTTTCCAATACGTGACATAAATTTTACCTCTTAGAAAACTTTACATAACACTTCACCACCAATATTGTGATGAACTGCATTTTTACCTGAAATAACTCCTTTAGAAGTCGAAAGAATAACTATGCCTAAACCATTGCAAAACTTATTCTCTTTCAAGTCCTTAGTCGAATAATAAACCCTTCTTCCAGGTTTAGATACACGATCTATACTTTTAATAGCACCTTCATTTTGAAAATATTTCAACTTAATATTTAATATAGAAATATTCTCTCTAATTTCTTGTTTAGAAAAAGATTCAATGAAACCTTCATTTAATAAAACCTCTAATACAGCAGAATGCATGCGAGAATATGGAGCTTTTACATGTGCAAGATGCGCACTTTGTCCATTTCTCACTCTTGTTATCATATCTGCTAAAGGATCGCTATGTGTCATAATATTCTATTCTCCTACTACCAACTTGCCTTAACTACGCCTGGTAATTTACCAAACGAAGCAAGCTCACGCAACATAATTCTACTAATACCAAAGAAACGATAATTTCCTCTTGGTCTTCCTGTTAATGAGCATCTATTTCTTATTCTAACTGCTGAGCTATCTCTCGGCAATTTAGACAATTTTTGAGTAGCAGCAAATCTTTCTTCAATAGATAATTCTCTATTCATAATGATGTCTTTAAGACCGCTTCTCTTACTTTTTGTTTTTAATGTCTTTGCAATTCTCTTTTTGTTTTTATCTATTGCACTTACTTTAGCCATATCTAAATTCCTGTCCTAACTAATTAAACGGAAAATTCAAAGCAGAAAGCAAACTTTTAGCTTCCTTATCTGTTTTTGCTGTTGTAACAACTGTTATATCCATGCCACGGATAACATCAATCTTATCATAATTAATTTCAGGAAATACAATTTGCTCTTTTATTCCAAATGAGAAATTCCCGCGACCATCACAATTCTTAATTCCAAAAGCTCTTAAATCTCTACATCTCGGTAATGCAACCATTACTAAACGCTCTAGAAACTCATACATACGTTGTCCACGTAATGTAACTTTACAACCAATTGGCATTTCTTCTCTAGTTTTAAAAGCAGCATTTGCTTTTTTAGATTTACAAACAACAGGCTTTTGACCTGAAATCATCATTAAATCATTAACTGCAAAATTTATAACTTTACTATCTTTTACAGCTTCACCAACACCCATATTAATGCAAACCTTCATAACTTTAGGGATTTCCATAATATTTTTATAATTATATTCAGCTTGTAATTTTTTAACTACTGTATCTTTATACAGCGCATAAAAACGCTTCATTATTTGCCTCTTCAAGTTCAACTATTTTTTATCAACAATAACATTGCCGGTCTTTTTAGCAACTCTAACTTTATTACCAGTCTCATCAACCTTAAAAGCTACTTTTGTTGCTTTGCCATCCTCACAGTAGGCAATCTTAGAAATACGCATCTTTGATTCCATCTCAACAATACCACCAGCAGAATCTTTACTAGGCTTCTTGTGCTTTTTTACCATATTAACGCCAGAGATAATAACCTTACCTTCTGCAGGAAACATCTTAAATATCTCCCCTGTCTTTCCTTTATCTTTACCTGTAATAACAATTACAGTATCACCTTTTCTTAATTTTTGCTTAACTATCATTATAAAACCTCTGGAGCTAATGAAATAATTCTACTAAAGTTCTTTGCTCTTAACTCTCTACTTACAGGACCAAAAACACGAGTACCAATTGATTCACCTTGTTTATTAATTAAGACAACTGCATTTTCACTAAACTTAACATAACTTCCATCATCACGGCGTACTTCTTTTGCAATTCTAACGATAACCGCACGGTATTTTTCACCCTTTTTAACTTTGCCCCTAGGAACAGCAGACTTAACTGACACAACAATAATATCACCAACTGTAGCGATCATATGGTGACTACCACCAAGAACTTTAATACATTGCACTTCCTTTGCGCCAGAATTATCAGCCACTTTAAGCCTTGTTTGCATCTGAATCATAACATACTTCCTAACATTTATACTTACAGTTATCTACACTAGCTAAACTAAGCGTAAACAACATGCCATTTTTTTGTTTTTGATAACGGTTTAGACTCTATAATTTTTACAGAATCACCTTCCTTAAATTTATTTTCAGGGTCATGCGCCGCATATCTCTTGAAAACACTAACTGTTTTACCATACTTAGGGTGAGAATATCTTCTTTCAACCTTCACAGTAACAGTCATAGCTGCTTTATCACTTACAACCAAACCTTGTAAAATTTTCTTAGGCATTCTTTCCCCCATCTGTTGAAGAAGATAAATTATTAATTAATGTCATGACCCTTGCAATAGTTCTCTTTACTATTGTAACACGTGCAGTATTAGTTAATACTCCATTAGTTTTTTGAAAACGCAAATTAAATAATTCCTTCTTGAAATTACCAAGAAGAGTTTCCAATTCATCTTTACCTTTATTTTTTAATTCAGCAACTTTCACTACTAACTCCACACTCTCTTAATAAATTTTGTTTTAATAGGCAATTTAGCAGCACCTTTTTCAAGAGCCTCTTTTGCCACATCCTCTGGTACACCGTCTAATTCAAAAAGAATTTTTCCGGGCTTAATTCTACAAGCCCAATAATCAGGAGCACCTTTACCTTTACCCATACGCACTTCTGCGGGCTTAGATGAAACAGGAAGGTCTGGAAACATTTTGATCCATAGCTTACCTTGCCTTTTTATAAAACGAGTAATAACTCTTCTTGCCGCCTCTATCTGTCTTGCGGTTATTCTTTCAGGCTCAAGTGCTTTTAATCCATAATTACCAAACGCTAGTGTAAAACCAGATTTAGCAAATCCATGTATGCGACCTTTATGAGCCTTACGAAATTTTGTTTTTTTTGGACTTAACATTAGTTAAAACCTTATATTAATTAGTTTTTTTATTATCAAGCAAACCCTTCTTAGTAGAGTCACCTTTATACACCCACACTTTTACACCAATAACACCATAAGTAGTATTAGCTCTAGCTATACCATATTCGATATTAGCCTTTAAAGTATGTAAAGGCACTCTGCCCTCACGATACCATTCTGTTCTAGCTATCTCTGCGCCACCCAAACGTCCAGCACAATTAACTCTTATTCCCAAAGCTCCGAATCTCATAGCCGCTTGCATTGATTTCTTCATTGCTCTTCTAAAAGAAATACGCTTCTCAAGCTGCGTAGCAATAGCCTGAGCTATAAGCACCGCATTAGACTCAGGTCTTCTTAGCTCAACTATATTGATGCTAATTTCACAACCTGAAATACTACCTAAATGAGTACGTATTTTTTCTATATTTGTTCCTTTTGGACCAATTACAACACCTGGTTTAGCAGAGTGAATTGTAATCACCATCTTTTTGACCAAACGCTCAATAACAATCTTACACACAGATGCTTGACTTAACGCACCCTGAACATACTTTCTGATTTTTAGATCTTCAAGTAGTTGAGTTGAATATTCTTTACCAGCGTACCAAATTGACTCACTAGTCTGATTGATGCCAAGTCTTAAACCTATAGCATTTGCTTTTTGACCCATGAATTAGCTCTCCTTAAACTCAACTAATTTGATTGATATTTTACTAAAAGGCTTTTTGATTCTATAACCTCTACCTCTTGCACGTGGACTAAAGCGCTTCATTACAAGAGCTTTACCGACTAATACTTCTGCTACAAATAAGTTATCTATATCCATACCATGATTATTTTCAGCATTAGCAACAGCTGACTGCAAACACTTCAAAACATCTTGAGCAATTCTTTTCTTAGAAAAAGACAATTGCATCAAAGCATTATTAACATGCATGTTTCTAATCATCCCAGCTAGCAAGCCCAACTTACGAGGGCTAACTCTTAAGTTATTTGCTGCCGCAACTGAAACATTAAATGTTTCGTTATTATCTTTATTTGCTTTCATAACTACCACTACTTCTTAGCTTTTTTGTCGCCACTATGGCCATTAAAAATTCTTGTTGGAGAAAACTCACCAAACTTATGACCGACCATTTCTTCACGAACAGTAACAGGTATATGCTTTTTACCATTATAAACCGCGAAAGTCAAACCAACAAACATTGGAATTATAGTAGATCTTCTTGTCCAAATCTTTATAACTTCACGCTTACCAGAAGAAAGTACTTTTGTTACTTTATTTATAAGAAAACCATCTACAAACGGCCCCTTCCATACAGATCTTGTCATAACCTATCTCTTACCTTTATCTAAATGTCTAGATCTAATAATAAACTTAGATGTCGACTTATTCCTACGAGTCTTCTTACCTTTAGTTGACTTACCCCATGGAGTACAAGGATGTCTACCACCAGAAGTCCTACCTTCACCACCACCATGCGGGTGATCAACAGGATTCATAGCAACACCTCTAACAACAGGTCTTCTACCCAACCAACGATTTCTACCAGCTTTACCAATCTGAACATTCTTTTGATCAGGATTAGACACGACACCGATCACTGCTATACAATCAATTGAAACCATTCGAACTTCACCAGATCTTAGTCTCAATTGCGCTTTACCAACATCTTTGCCTACTAACTGAATATAAGCACCAGCTGATCTAGCTAGTTGAGCTCCTTTACCAGGCTTCATCTCAACATTATGAATAATAGACCCAATTGGAATATTCTTTAATGGTAGAGCATTTCCAGGTTTAATATCAGCACTTGGACTAGAAACAACCTTATCACCAATAGCAAGCTTCTGTGGAGCTATTATATACGATAGTTCACCATCTGTATACTTAATTAATGCAATAAATGCAGTTCTATTTGGATCATATTCAATTCTTTCAACAGTAGCCTCAATATCAAGCTTATTTCGTTTGAAATCTATGATACGGTATTTCTGTTTATGACCACCACCTCTATGCCAAGAAGTGATTCTTCCCTGGTTATTTCTACCAGCTGTTTTACTTTTACCTACAGTTAAAGTTTTAACTGGCTTCCCTTTCCATAACTCAGAACGGTCTATTAAAACAGTCCCTCTTAAGGAAGGAGTAACTGGCTTAAACGTTTTTAAAGACATCTTATACTCCTGTTGTAAAATCTATTGTTTGGCCTTCTTCTAAAGTAACAATAGCTTTTCTTTGTCCTTTTCTGAATCCTTCACGGCCTTTAAATAACTTTTTCTTACCTTTAGTATTCAAAATATTAACTCGAGTTACCTTAACATTAAAGATCGCCTCAACAGCCTTCTTTACTTTAATTTTATTAGCTGAAGGAGATACCTCAAAAGAAAACTTACCTAATTCTGTAGAAGCAGTTGCTTTTTCAGTAATTATAGGCCTTCTAATAATATCATAAAAACTTATATTTATTTCATTGCTCATTATTGTAACCTTTCTTCTAATGCATTAAGAGCTTCTTGAGTCAACATAACTACATCATGCTTTAAGATATCATAAACATTAGCACCCATTGTAGGTAATATATTTATGTATATTAAATTTTCTGCAGCTCGACTAAAGTTATTGTCTATATTCACACCATCAATCAATAAAATTGATTTAACACCAAAATCTTTTAATTTTGCATTTAAAAGAGCAGTTTTAGGCTCACTTAATACAGCTCTATCAATTATGATTAATTTTTGCTCAGCTAATTTACTAGAAAGGGCAACTTTTAAGCCTAACTTTCTAATTTTCTTGGGAACATCAAATTCGTGACTTCTAACAACTGGTCCAAAAATGACAGCTCCACCTCTACACTGAGGCGCTCTCAAAGTACCTAAACGAGCATTACCTGTACCTTTTTGTTTGTAAGGCTTTTTACCTGTTCCTGATACCTCACTCAAACCTTTAGTTTTATGTGTACCACTCTGTTTTCTTGCACGCTGCCAATTAACAACTGTGTGCAAAATATCAGACCTAATTGCTTGGCCATAGATCTCTTCTTTCAGTGAGACTTCACCTACTACCTGATTATCTAAATTCCTAACTGCAACTTTCATTGATCCGTTCTCCATTATTACCAATCCCCATTAATCTTGAATTAAAGTTGGACGAGGCGCTTCTTTTGGTAAAGCTTTCTTTACCGCATCTTTAATCAAAACATAACCATCTTTATGTCCTGGAACTGCACCCTTAACTCCAATCAATTTTTTTTCTTGATCAATAAATATAACTTTTAAATTTTGTGATGTAATACGTTTAGCACCCATCTGTCCAGGCATATGCTTACCTTTTGCTACCTTTCCAGGATCTTGACACTGACCACTAGAACCACCAGAACGGTGAGCCAATGAAACACCATGACTTGCTCTTAAGCCTTTCATATTCCATCTTTTCATCCAACCTGCAAAACCCTTACCAATACTTGTACCAGTAACGTCTACATATTGACCCGTAATAAAATGCCCAACTGTTAAGTCTGTTCCAGCAGCGACTAAATCCTCATCACTCACTCTAAACTCAACTAATTTATGCTTAGGAGCAACATCATTTTTTGCATAATGTCCTTTTAATGGCTTAGTAACGTTTTTTAGTTTAACAACACCTGCGCCAACTTGCAAAGCTGAATAACCATTCTTTTCTTTACTCTTTACTTCTACAACTTGACAATTGTCAACTTTCAGTAAAGTAATCGGAGTAACAGAACCGTTATCAGCATAGACAACACTCATTCCAACTTTTTTTGCAATTACACCTGTTCTCATGCCTGATCTCCAACTAGCTTTATCTCTACTCCAACACCAGCAGCAAGATCAACTTTCATTAAAGCTTCTACTGTTTGTGGAGTGGAAAAACCTATTATCACTAGACGCTTATAAGTTTTAATTTCAAATTGCTCACGAGACTTTTTATCAATATGCGGTGAACGATTTACTGTAAATCTTTTTATTCTTACAGGCAAAGGAATAGGGCCATTTACAATAGCACCTGTTCTATTAACAGTAACAACGATTTCTTTAGTAGCTCTATCTAGCAGTTCATGATCGAAAGCTTTGAGTCTAATTATAATTTTTTGATTGTTCATAGTTTTTTTTAACAACCCCAAGGTTTTATTTGAAAATTTTTGCAACAACGCCAGCACCAACTGTACGTCCGCCTTCACGAATAGCAAATCTTAAACCTTCATCCATTGCTATAGGTGAAATTAATTCCACTTTTAAATTAACATTATCTCCTGGCATTACCATCTCTTTACCTTCAGGTAATTCAATAGTACCAGTAACGTCTGTTGTTCTAAAATAGAACTGTGGACGATAATTCGCAAAGAACGGTGTATGTCTTCCACCTTCTTCTTTATTTAAAATATATGCTTCCGCTTCAAAATTAGTATGCGGAGTAATTGTACCTGGCTTAGCCAACACTTGTCCACGCTCAACATCTTCTCTTTTTGTTCCACGCAACAAGATACCAACATTATCACCAGCTCTTCCTTCATCTAACAACTTACGGAACATTTCTACACCAGTACATGTTGATTTTTGAGTAACACGAATACCAATAATCTCAACTTCTTCGTTTACTTTTAGAATACCAGTTTCAATTCTTCCTGTTACAACTGTTCCACGACCAGATATTGAGAACACATCTTCAATTGGCATCAAGAATGGACGATCAACAGGACGCTCAGGTTGAGGAATATAACTATCAACTGACGCCATCAACTCAAGAATTCTCTCTTTCCCAATCGCATCGTCACGACCTTCTAAAGCAGCCAATGCTGAACCTTTGATCACAGGGATATCATCACCTGGAAAACCGTAAGAAGTCAATAACTCTCTTATTTCCATTTCAACTAATTCTAGTAACTCTTCATCATCAACCATGTCAACTTTATTCATGAACACTACTAAAGTTGGAACACCAACTTGACGAGCAAGTAAGATATGCTCTCTTGTTTGTGGCATTGGACCATCTGCAGCTGACACCACTAAAATAGCACCATCCATTTGCGCAGCACCAGTGATCATGTTCTTTACATAATCAGCATGTCCTGGACAATCTACGTGTGCATAGTGACGATTAACAGTTTCATACTCAACATGAGCCGTTGCTATCGTAATACCACGAGCTTTTTCTTCAGGGGCTTTATCAATTTGATCGTAATCTATTCCTTTTCCACCTGATGCCTCAGCCAATACTTTCGTGATTGCCGCTGTCAATGTAGTCTTACCATGATCAACGTGACCAATCGTTCCTATATTACAGTGCGGCTTATTTCTTTGAAACTTTTCTTTTGCCATTTTAACTCTCCTCTTACCTTATTTACTTTTTTTCATTATTTCTTCCGCAGCATGCTGAGGAACTTGATCATAATGCGAAAATTGCATTGAATATTGAGCTCTGCCTTGAGACATTGAGCGCAGATTATTTACATAACCAAACATTGTAGCTAGCGGAACCATTGCAGAGATAACTTGAGCATTACCCCTAGTTTCCATCCCACTAATACTTCCTCGACGACTGTTTAGGTCTCCAATAATATCACCCATATATTCTTCAGCAGTAACAACTTCTACTTTCATCACTGGCTCTAATAACTTCGGAGCACATTGAGGTATCCCTTCTCTAAAAGCAGCTTTTGCAGCTATTTCAAACGCAAGAACACTAGAATCAACATCATGATACCCACCATCTATTAAAGTAGCTTTAAAATCAATCATTGGATAGCCAGCTAAAACTCCAGTTTCTTTAATTTGCTTCAAACCTTTTTCAACACCAGGAATATATTCCTTTGGAACATTTCCACCAAAGATCTTACTTTCAAACTCAAAACCTTTTCCAGTTTCTAAAGGCTCAAATATAATCTTAACCTTAGCAAACTGTCCAGCACCACCAGATTGTTTCTTATGAGTATAATCAATTGTAGCCATTTTTGTAATAGACTCACGATAAGCCACTTGAGGAGCACCAATATTAGCCTCAACCTTAAACTCTCTCTTCATTCTATCAACAATAATTTCTAAGTGCAATTCACCCATTCCTTTTAGAATAGTCTGACCAGTCTCTTGATCAGAAGAAACATACAAAGAAGGATCTTCTGCAGATAACCTTGACAAAGCAAGACCCATTTTCTCTTGATCAGCAGTAGTCTTAGGCTCAACAGCCACTTCAATAACTGGCGCTGGAAATTCCATTCTTTCTAAAATAATTGGATGAGCAACATCACATAAAGTATCACCAGTAGTAGTGTTCTTTAAACCAGCCAAAGCAACAATATCACCAGCCTTAGCTTCTTTTACATCTTCCCTATCATTTGCATGCATAAGTAACATACGACCAACACGCTCTTTTTGGTCTTTAACAGTATTCACAACTGTTGTAGAAGTTTGCAATGTACCAGAATAAATACGAATAAACGTCAAGGAACCAACAAATGGATCATTCATTACTTTAAATGCTAACGCCGAGAAGGGAGCCTTTTCTGAAGCTTCCCTTTCTAAGACTTTTTCTATATCATCAACATCCACACCCTGAACATGAGGAACATCAAGCGGACTCGGAAGATAATCTACCACAGCATCAAGTAATGGCTGAACACCCTTGTTTTTAAACGCAGTTCCACAAACCACAGGCACAAATTGCCCTGACAAAGTTCCAGCCCTAATACATTTTTGTATTTCTTCAACAGAAATCTCATCACCGTTCAAATAACGCTCCATCATATCATCATCAGCCTCAACAGCAGTCTCAACCATTTTCTGATAATACTCAGCAGCTTTTTCTTTCATGTCCTCAGGAATTTCTCCATAAGCAAATTCTGCACCTAATGCTTCATTTTTCCAAACAATACTGCGCATTCTAACTATATCAATAACACCAACAAACTCATCTTCACTACCAATTGGCAACTGAATAACAACAGGAGTAGCACCCAAGCGATCAACAATCATATCAACGCAGCGATAGAAATTTGCACCAGTACGATCCATCTTGTTAACAAAACAAATTCTTGGAACTTTATACTTATCAGCTTGACGCCAAACAGTCTCAGACTGAGGCTCAACACCAGCAACACCATCAAACACAGCCACAGCGCCATCTAAAACACGCAAAGATCTCTCAACTTCAATTGTGAAATCAACGTGACCAGGCGTATCGATAATGTTAATTGTTATATCACCCCATTTACAAGTTGTAGCCGCAGAAGTAATGGTAATACCTCTTTCTTGCTCTTGCTCCATCCAATCCATAGTAGCCCCACCATCGTGAACCTCTCCTATTTTATGTGACTTACCAGTGTAATATAAAATTCTTTCTGTTGTCGTGGTTTTACCAGCATCAATATGCGCGCAAATACCAATATTTCTATATTTTCTTAAGTAATGCTTTAAGTTATCTTGTGCTACTGACATCTTTATCTACCTAAACCTTATAATGAGCGAAAGCTCTATTTGACTCAGCCATTTTTTCAACGTCCTTAGTCTTTTTATAAGCAGCGCCTCTCTTATTAAAAGCATCATTAAATTCCGCAGCTAACTTCTCAATCATCGTACGACCATGACGAGCCCTGGAATAATCAATAATCCACTTAACTGCCAAAGCGAAAGAACGGGAAGCACGAACCTCTACTGGCACCTGATATGTTGCACCACCAACGCGGCGAGACCTAACTTCAATTTGAGGACGAACATTATTAATTGCCTCCTCAAAAGCAACAACAGCATCAACCTTAGTTAACTTAGCTAACTCAGCCAAAGCACCATATACTATCTTTTCTGCTACTGATTTTTTACCCTGATACATCAATTTATTCATAAACTTTGTAACAGAAACACTACCATAATGTGCATCTTCATGTATCTCACGTTTTTTAGCTGCTCTACGACGCATAATTTCTTCTCTTTTTTTAAATACTTACTATAATACTTACTATTTAGGCTTTTTAGCACCATATTTTGATCTAGCCTGCTTACGATCCTTAACACCCTGAGTATCTCTTGTACCACGGATAACATGATAACGAACACCGGGTAAATCCTTCACCCTTCCACCGCGAATAACAACAACTGAGTGCTCCTGAAGATTATGACCTTCACCAGGAATATAACCAATAACTTCATGACCATTTGTCAATCTTATTCTAGCAACTTTACGCAAAGCTGAGTTAGGCTTCTTTGGCGTAGTCGTATAAACCCTTATACACACACCCCTTTTTTGAGGACAAGCCTCCAAAGCCGGAACTTTATTACGCACTATCTTATCAGTCCTTGATTTACGGACGAGCTGATTTATCGTTGGCATTAAAAATATCTCCAAAATCTCTTAAATTTAGAACAAAACTAAACTTGATAACATATTTATGAGTTGCGTAGTTTATTGCCTAAACATCATTAAGTCAAGCAAAAACTCCGAATAACTCTAAAAAATAACATCGCATATTACAAACCCAGTTAGAAAAAA
>Ga0075496_1002636_pt1 | contig 12978 bp, 1 predicted proteins | sample DEB08_RNA1_8_FD_73447 | JGI IMG/M metagenome (GOLD analysis project Ga0075496, IMG submission 73447) | Aqueous microbial communities from the Delaware River and Bay under freshwater to marine salinity gradient to study organic matter... | ecosystem: Environmental > Aquatic > Marine > Coastal...
TTTACCAACCTCAGGCGCAGAGTCCTGCAACTGGTTGAATTGATGGCTGGGCGATAAGACAAGGGAGGCGATATACCAAGATGGACAAGTCCGCACGACTGCAAAACCTGTCGAGGACTCTTTCGATTCCTTCGTTGTTAGAGCAGCAAAAGGATGACGATCCTTACGATTTGCAACCTCGTGCAATTCCTGGCATTGGACGATGCAGTCCTTCCAACAGTAATCACCAACCATCCAAACTGCCGCGAGCAAAGATGGCCCGAGAAATGGCTGGTTCTCCGTCGAAAGACAAGAAGACGCCCCCGCCAGCACCCATGCAACACCCCGCGCAAAGGCTGAAGTTGAAACGACTTCAGAACAGCATGGACGTCGCCGCGGCTGTGACTTCGTTAATTGAAATCGAGAACAGCGAGCGTTTATCGCCACTGGAAATATCGACGCGCAACCGGAATTTCCAGCACCGCTACATCCCCCCCCTTCTTCCTCTCTACTTTTACGACAGCTCGGCACACGAGACGAAAACTGCCTCAGAATGGACCAACGCCGGCTCTCCCGATTCCAATGGCACGCCTTGTGTGCCAGCCGCAGTTTTTTTTCCTCGGGACGAAACTCCGGCAGGTGCAGAAGTCGGGGGTCTGTGGAAAAACGCAACAGTCGTTGGCGTGGCAGAGAACTCTTCTCGACAGCGAGAACCGTCGGGAGTAGGCGCCGAGATGTTTTTTTGGGTGCAACTGAAGGATCTTCCGCAGCAGATCCGTGTGCCTCGCGTTTTTGTGTGCTTTGCACATGAAAATCGGACAGGCTTCGTCCGTCGGTATTTCGACGCGTTGGAACGGCGAAGCAACGCTGAGGCCCTGCTAAAGTATACCCTGTATGTTCAGCGCATGCCAACCAATGCGCTTCAAAGTAGCAGTCTATCGGACGCCCAAATTGAGCGTATTCTACGAAGAACGACTGCAAATCCCACGTCAAGATTGTCGATGGGTCAAGTCGGCGAGGCCGCAGTGGTGCTAATCAACGAAGCCACAAAAGAATACGAATTGGTGCAGAACCAGCTTGTGTTTGATGCATGTATGGCCATGGCTACGGCAGAAGACCTCGCCTTTCTCGACGTGACGCAAATTGCAGCCTGTCCCCCGCTTCCTGTTCCAGACAATGCTCTGATCGCTTGCCCAGCTTTCGACTTTGTCCAGTTGTTTGAGGACTTCACTTCGACCGTCTTGATGTCCAGTTACAGCGTCATACCGTCCTTAATCACCGTACGCGAACTGTGCGATCAATTCGAGGTGTTGTGTGCATTGAATGTTACCACCATCCAGGAATCAATGTCCCTTGAAAAGTTCACGCGCATGGAAATGAACACCCTAAAAAAAAGTCAACACACTCTCCGGGAGAAATGGATCCACACTATGGTCCGTTTGGTCCGCGAAGAATTATCTCACAGCATGGTGGATGGGTACCGACTAGACGTGAAGGTTCAGGAACAATATGACGAGATGCCGTTGAAGCGGCTACTGAAGCGTATCGGCTTGATGACTGAGGACTCACTTCGCTTTTTGACGGCCAAAACCCTCCGGGAATACACGACATTTTTGTGCAGGTACTCGCAGGGGGAATACATTGTTCATAACATGTCTGAAGTCACGGGTGTCTTCACTGAAAAGTTGGCTGAGGCAGTTCACCAAGCCCGTGTGGAAAATGGCGGAGAGCAGCCTCCCATGGAGACATTGAATGGGATCATGGCAGATCCGGCTTTCGAACACGAGTTATATTCTAACGCAATGAAGGCATTCTCGCGCCCAAAGCCTCTCTTCTTGATTGACATTGTCGTCTCCGAGCACCAATCGATCGTCAATGTGAAGGCCTTGAATAAATACCGGGCCGCTTTCAAAGAATGGGAGAACCAACAACTTGAGAAGGCCAAAGGAAATAAGGACAAAAACGATAAGAAAAAGAAGAAAGGGGACGATGCAGAATGTTCGATCGAAAAGGTCGACGCGATAATGGGGTACACATTCCAGTTCGAAATCGCACCCGAAAAGTATAAATCCGAAGTCTTGTACACATTCGATCATGCGGTCAAGACACTACAGACACTCTCAACGGTGGAACCGCTGGTGGTCGACCGTCTATTTTGGCACGACTCAAGCGATGCCATGATTGTCCCCTCGGTGTCTGAAGACGAAGATTGGGTGATCTTGCTGCGGCAAGAGATCGAAGCGGCAATGCAGCATTCAATGGAACCCCTTGCGCACTTTCTTGACTTCTTTGAGGAATTCCAAGACTTTTTGAACTTGGATGTCGAGCAATACATTGAGCAAGTGACCTCGGATTGTAAAAAGGTTGACAATGACGACCACGACGGTGAAGACGGTGAAGATCATTACGCAGAAATTGACCTCGATAAGCTAGGGAAGGCGCTCTCGAAAACCTGGAAAGCGAGAGATGTTGTACAATCGACAGTGCCATCGGATCCCGTATGTGTGGGATTATTTGCCATCGACTGCAGCAAAGCGCGACAGCTGCTACAAAAGAAACACACGGACATCCTACAACGACTGCTCAAGAACCACGTCGCGCACTGCCATCAATTTTCTATTACTATCAACAAGACGTTCATTGATATCTTTAAGCAGCTGGGCGTGTCCCCACACAATATCGAAGAGCTGACGGAGTTACAGGAGCTCATCAATAATGTCGACAAAAAATTGGAGCCGGCGTCGGAGCAAGTTGCGATGCTATTGGAAAACTTCTCCATCCTCGAGACTTTTAACTGTCCTATTCCCTACGATGTTTTCGATCACAAATGGAGGGCCATTGGCTGGCCTAAGAAAATCATGGACCAAATTGAAAAGACGAAGATCCTCATTGAAGACCGAAAAAACAAATTCTTGAAGACAATGCAGGAGGAGCAGTCGACATTTTCCATGACCTTGGACATTCTTGCAGAGGAAGTGGAGACCCTCAGCAAGTACAACTCTATCAATCAAGTAGACGAGGTTGCAGAACACTGCCAGTCACTGGACAAGCGAATCCAGGATGCCACTGAGACAGTGCAATTAATTTGTAGTCGGGAGGTGTTGTTCAACACAGAGGTCACCGATTACGCGCAGCTGGCGACCATCAAGAAAACGTACGAACCATACAAGCAGCTGTGGAGCACCAGTGCGCAATGGCTTAAGATGCAAGACGAATGGCAGCATGGGTCGTTCCTGGAGTTGGACGGAGAACAACTCGAACAGATTGTGGAACAGAGCAATGTCGCCATGAACAAGGCATTTCGCTTCTTCAAGAATGCGGAGATGGCCGCGTGCACCAAAATTTGTCAATCTGTCAAGGACCAAATTACCAACTTCAAGCCGTACGTCCCTATGATCCAATCATTGCGCAATCCGGGCATGCGCGAGCGCCACTGGAACGCTCTCGGAAATGAACTTGGAATTCCCAACTTTAACCCTGACGAATCATTCACGTTGGAAAAATGCCTGGAACTCAAAATAAACGAAGCTACCGAAATTACACAAAAGGTGGGAGACATGGCTGCGAAGGAGTACCAAATTGAGAAGGCTTTGAATGAGATGGAAGCAACGTGGGAGCCGATGAATTTAGAAATTATCAGCTACCGCAACACCGGGACTGGGGTGTTGAAGGGCGTTGACGAGCTTCAGGCCGTTTTGGATGAGCAGGTGACCATGACGCAAGCCATGCAGTTTTCGTCTTTCAAAGGCCCTTTCGAGGAACGTATTTCGGAATGGGATCGGAAGCTCTTTATCTTTTCGGAAGTCCTCGACGAGTGGATGGCTGTACAGCGTTCATGGCTGTACTTACAGCCCATTTTCGAGTCGCCAGATATCAATAAGCAGCTTCCTGTCGAGGGGAAACGGTTTGCGACTGTGGACAAAAACTGGAGGCAGACGGTGTCATCCGCAAAGTCAAAGCCAAAGGCTATTGATTTCTGCAGCAATGAAAAATTGTTGCAGAAGTTCCAGGAGAGCAGCAAGTTTCTTGATATGGTGCAGAAAGGCTTGAGCGAGTACCTCGAGACCAAGCGGGGGGCGTTCGCCCGCTTTTATTTCCTCTCTAACGAGGAGCTCTTGTCTATTCTCAGCGAGACAAAGGATGTCACGCTGGTCCAGCCGCACTTAAAAAAATGCTTCGAAGGGGTCAATGCCGTCACCTTTGAAGATGACCTCAAGATTTCAGCCATGGTATCGCAGGAAAAGGAGGTTGTCTCTTTTTCGCAAATGGTTGACCCCAACCACAAAAATGTGGAGGATTGGATGATGGAGGTAGAATCAATGATGAAGATGTCAGTGCGGGATGTCATGTACGAGTCGATCCATGATTATCTCCAATGCACTCGCATCGAATGGATGCAGAAACACGCTGCAATGTGCGTGTTGAATGGAAGTCAATTGCATTGGACGAAAGAAATGGAGGTCGGGATTAAAGAGGGCAACGTACAAGGCTGCTTAGATCAACAACTATCGCAGTTGGGTGACATGACTATTCTTGTACGTGGCAATATCAGCAAAGGTGTGCGTACAACCGTCGGTGCTCTGACGGTTGTAGATGTGCACGCGCGAGATGTCACGCAAAATCTGACCAATGAGAAAGTGTCCAATATCTCTGACTTTCTATGGATCCAGCAGCTTCGTTATTATTGGGAGCCTACCATCGATGACAAGGACGGCGACTTGTTCGCGATGATGGTGACATCAAAACGCCCTTATGGCTATGAATATTTAGGGAACAGTTTTCGTCTGGTGATCACACCTTTGACGGATAAGTGCTACATGACAATTATGGGAGCTTTGCAAATGATCCTCGGAGGCGCCCCTGCGGGTCCTGCAGGAACGGGAAAAACCGAAACGACGAAAGACCTAGCCAAGGCACTCGCCAAGCAATGTGTCGTCTTCAACTGTAGTGACGGGCTGGATTTCATCGCGATGGGGAAATTTTTCAAAGGCTTGTGTGCATGCGGAGCATGGGCCTGTTTTGATGAATTCAATCGAATTGATATCGAGGTGCTGAGTGTGGTAGGCCAGCAGATCTTGACCATCCAGTCGGCCATTCGTTCTGGCGCCGAACGCCTACTCTTCGAGGACAGTGACATCAAAGTGGACCACCAGTTTGGGGTGTTCATCACCATGAATCCAGGCTACGCAGGCCGAACCGAATTGCCAGACTCCCTGGCAGCATTGTTCCGTCCGGTTGCAATGATGGTGCCAGACTACGCCCTAATAGGAGAAATCATGTTTTACGCCTACGGGTTTGACAAGGCCAAGATTTGCGGCGCAAAGATGGTGACAACGTTTAAATTGTGCTCAGAGCAACTGTCTTCTCAGTGTCACTATGATTACGGGATGCGTGCGGTGAAAACGGTCATTGTCGCAGCAGGGAACTTGAAACGTGTGGACCCAGATCTTGACGAAGAAATACTGCTGCTGCGCGCCCTTCAAGACGTTAATCTTCCAAAGTTTCTTGCTCACGATCTACCGCTCTTTGACGGAATCATCAAGGATATTTTTCCTGGCAAAAAGCGCCCCACGATTGACTATGGGTCGCTCTTCAGTGTGTTGAAGGGCTGCGCTATCAAACTGGGGCTGCAACCGATCCCCTTCTTTATGACAAAATGTATCCAATTGTATGAAATGATTGTAATTCGCCACGGACTTATGCTTGTCGGACCCACAGGTGGTGGAAAAACAAAGTGCAACACTGTGCTGGCAGCCGCTCTGGAAGAGCTGAAGATTCGTGGGGATACAGGCCATGGATACGAGAAGGTGAAACGATTACAAATGAATCCAAAATCAGTCACGCTCGGGCAGCTATATGGACAGTTTGACCCCAATACCCACGAGTGGCAAGACGGTATTCTTGCGATCCTCTACCGAGAGGCAGCCTCTTGTACCAAACCAGATCTTAAGTGGGTCGTCTTCAACGGACCTGTGGATGCGATTTGGATCGAAAATATGAACACAGTGCTTGATGACAACAAAAAGCTCTGCTTGAACAGTGGAGAAATGATTTTTATGTCAAGCCAAATGACCATGATGTTTGAAGTCGAGGATCTACTGGTAGCATCGCCGGCCACTGTGAGCCGCGTGGGGATTATCTACATGGAGCCACACTCTCTAGGACTGGACTGTCTAACTCAAAGCTGGCTAGAGCGCCTTCCAGAGAGCATCAACGCAGTTGTGCGGAGATCACTCTGTTTGTTCTTTGACCGCTATGTTGCTACTTCGATATCTTTCATTCGCACCCACGTAAAAGAGTTGTGTCCAAGTGTTGATAACAACCTAATCGAGAGTTTGACGAAAATGCTTGATTGCTTCTTGGACAAATTTGCGCCCAAGGAAGGGGTCGACCCACCATCTGAGACAGACTTCAAGAATCTAGAGAAGGACATTGAAATGTACTTTATGTTTTCTCTCATCTGGTCGATAGGAGGAACTTGTGACACCGAAGGGCGAATTCGTTTCGATGCATTTTTACGCGCGGAAATGTGCACCAATTGTATGGCTGTACCATTTCCACCAAAGGGACAGATATATGACTACAGCTTTTCGCCTGAAACACATAAATGGGTCGCTTGGTTGGATACGATCCCCGAGTTCGTATTAAACCCAAAACTATCCTTCGCCGAGATAGTAGTCCCAACCACCGACAGTATTCGTAACACCTACTTGTTGGATCTACTTCTAAAACAAAAAAAACATGTGCTTATGATCGGAGAGACAGGAACCGGGAAGACTGTCAATGTCGCACGCTTCCTGCAAGAACTTCCGCAAGACCGAATTCCACTGACCACGGCCTTTTCCGCGCAAACCACTGCCAACCAAATCCAAGATTTCCTGGACTCCAAAATGGAGAAAAGGCGAAAGGGGGTGTTTGGGCCAAGCGCTGGGAAACAGTTCATCGTTTATGTGGACGATTTAAATATGCCCAAGAAAGAAACCTATGGTGCCCAGCCTCCCATCGAGCTGTTGCGGCAGTGGTTCGACCAAAGCGGCTGGTACGATCGTAAGGCATTGGTTTTCCGCCGCATCATTGACACATCGTTCGTGTCTTCGATGGGCCCTCCAGGTGGTGGGCGTAACCCCATCACTCCGCGATTTTTGCGCCATTTCATCATGATCGGCTATGCACAAATATCCGACGAGTCAAAACAGGTAATCTTTTCTGCCATTCTCAACTCATTTGTGCAGTCGTTTCCGCCAGCTGTGCAAGGAATGAGCAACGCCATGGTGAAGTCGACCATATTGGTATACAACCGCGTCACGGCTGAACTCCTACCGACACCAGCCAAGACACATTACATGTTCAATTTGCGGGATCTCGCCAAAGTGGTGCAGGGAGTGCTTATGGGTAGCCCGAAGGTCATTGACACGCCAGAGAAATTCGTGCGACTGTGGGTCCATGAGGCGCAACGTGTGTTCCAAGACCGGATGACAAATGATACTGACAGGACGTGGTTTAAAGAACTACTGAAAGACATGACGGAGAATGAGTTCGTCCTGGATTGGAACACAATTTATAACCAGGAAAGATTATTTTTTGGAGACTACATGATTCCTGGGGCAGATCCTAAAGTATATGCTGAGGTAGAGGATATCGCAAAACTACAGCCCATCATTGAAGAGTACCTCTTGGATCATAATGCCGAGAGCAAGAGCCCAATGCCCCTGGTCATGTTCCTGGATGCCATTGAGCACGTCAGTCGCATATCTCGGGTGATTCGTCAGCCGCAGGGCAATGCACTGTTGTTGGGAGTAGGCGGTTCGGGACGCCAGTCGCTATCGCGTCTCGCAACGTTCATTGCCGGATACAAGTTGTTCCAAGTGGAAATTGTTAAGGGATATGGCGTGGCAGAATGGCGAGAAGATGTCAAGAATTGCTTGCTGGATGCTGGTGTGAACGACAAGCCTGTGGTGTTCCTTTTCAGTGACGTACAGATCGTGAACGAGCTTATGCTGGAAGACACTAATGGTATTCTGAATGCTGGAGATATTCCAAATTTGTACGGGCCTGAGGATATGGATGCGATCTCACAAGCGTGCCGCATGGACTGCCAGCAGAAAGGAATTCCCGCCACCAAACTCAACATCTTTGGGCAATATATCATTCGTGTGCGGAACAACATCCACGTGTGTCTTTGCATGAGCCCAGTAGGTTCACAATTTCGCGACCGGCTTCGTATGTTCCCCTCAATCGTAAATTGCTGCACAATCGACTGGTTCGCAGAATGGCCGGCCCAAGCGCTGAACTCAGTGGCCAATGCCGCTCTGGAAGATCCAGGGTTGGACCTTGGCGATGACAAGCCGAAACTGGTGGAAATGTTCAAGCATTTGCATCAGTCTGTGGAGCAGAAGAGTCGCGAATATCTGGAAGCCATGCGTCGGTATAACTATGTCACACCAACAAGTTATCTGGAGCTGCTGTCCACCTTCAAAAGTGTCCTCAGCTCAAAGAAGGAAGAAGTGTCGACAGCCCAGTTCCGCCTTCAAAATGGAGTTAACAAGATCACCGAGACAAAAGGCTTGGTGGATGGCATGAAGGATAAACTAGTGGAGTTGCAGCCCCAGTTGACAAAGACACAAGCAGAAGTAGATGCCATGATGGTTCAAATTACGGAAGACAAAAAGAAGGCCGCCGTCACCAAAGAAAGCGTGGAGAAGGAAGAAGCCGCCGCCAACATAAAAGCTGCGAATACAAAAGAAATTGCCGACAGTGCACAGCGGGATTTGGACGAAGCTCTCCCCGCTTTAGCTATGGCAGTGGAGTGTCTCAACAAGTTGAAGAAGGCCGATTTAGACGAGGTAAAGAGTCTGAAAACACCCCCCGGTGGTGTCAAGCTGACCATGGAGGCTGCTTGCATCATGTTTGGGCACAAACCCACGATGAGAAATGACCCTGACAAAATCGGCAAGAAGATCCCAGATTACTGGGATACTGCCCAAAAAACGTTGCTAAGTGACGCCAAGCATTTTTTAGCCAGCCTTTTTGACTACGACAAGGAAAATATTCCAGATGCTACCATCAAAAAAATCGAACCGTATATTGCCATGGAAGAATTCACGCCGAAGGCCATTGAAAAGGCCAGTAAAGCCTGCACGGCGATTTGCATGTGGGTTAGGGCAATGTTCACGTACCACAACGTCGCTCTAGGCGTCGAACCGAAAAAAATCGCTCTCGCTGCGGCGCAGGAAGAGTTGGATGTCACCTTGGCGGCCTTAAAAGATGCACGTGAGCGGTTGAAGGCTGTCATGGACAGACTTGCGGAGCTTGAGTCCAACTTCAACGCCGCTACGACAAAGAAGGAGGAGCTGGCAGCTAAGGTTGTGAGTGTCCAAGTACAATTAAGCAATGCCGAAAAACTACTGGGCGGTCTTGGAGGTGAAGAAATCCGCTGGAAAAAAAGTGTTGGGGACATGGAAGCGCAGATGCAGAACCTGCGAGGTGACGTGTTGATCTCTGCTGGTACCATCGCATATTTAGGTGCGTTCACCTTCGAATACCGGCAGGTTCTGTGCACGTCATGGAGAGAAAATTTGTGTGCATTGGAGCTGAAGCATACACCAAATTGTGATATTACGACCACGTTGGTAGAGCCGGTGAAATTGCAGCAATGGCAAATTGCCTCGTTGCCGGTCGACAACGTATCCACTCAAAATGGGATCATCATGGCACGTGGGCGTCGATGGCCGTTGTGTATCGACCCACAAGGACAGGCGAATCGGTTTGTGAAGAACCTCGGAAAAAATCCAGAGGCGGCGGAAAATGGCCTGGAAGTGGTCAAGATGTCCGACAAGAACTTTCTGCGAGCTCTCGAAAACGGCGTGCGGTTTGGTCGTTGGGTCTTGTTGGAAAACATCGGCGAGGACCTGGACGCCGCCCTGGAACCAATTCTACTGCAGCAGAAATTCAAGGAAAGCGGGCAGGATATGATCAAGCTGGGTGACAACAATGTCCCGTACAACAACTCGTTCAAATTTTTTATCACTACGAAGCTTCCAAACCCACATTATGCTCCTGAGGTCTGCGTGAAGGTCACACTGTTGAATTTCACGATTACGATGAAAGGGCTGGAAGAACAACTGCTTGGTGTGGTGGTAAAAGAGGAAATGCCGGAGCTGGCCGAAAGAAAGGCCGCCCTCATTGTCGAAAATGCAGAGTGCAATAAGCAGCTGTTCGACATTGAAAGCCAAATTCTTTATATGCTCGCACACTCTGAGGGAAACATTCTGGATGATACGGTGCTCATTGAAACCCTTAGCCAGGCAAAGCAAACAAGCAAGGAGGTGAACGAAAAAAAGCAAGAAGCGGAGGAGACGAGTAAGGAGATTGACGAAACCTCCGAAGGATACCGTCCCGTTGCATTTCGGGCGGCACTTCTCTTCTTTTGCATTGCTGATTTGGAGATTGTCGACAGTATGTACTCCTATTCTCTGCAGTGGTTCACGACTTTATTTGTGAAGGGCGTGCAGATGGCGGAGGCCGCAGCAAAACTGGAAACGCGGTTGGACAACCTGAAGAACTTCTTCACATACAGCATCTATCGCAATGTCTGCCGCTCCTTGTTTGCCGCGCACAAGACGCTCTTCTCGTTTCTCCTTGCCATCAAAGTTCTGCAAGGGAACAATAAGATCGACGCTGTCGAGTACCGCTTCATTTTATCTGGTTTTGGCCCGACAAAAGTGGATGTTCCAAATCCTGACCCAACTTGGATCGAATCCCATGCCTGGGCAGAAATCTGCTTCATGTCGGGTCTTCCTGCATTCAAGGGATTCGCCGAAAATTTCTACAAAAATGTGGGTGCATGGCGCACTGTGTTTGATAGTTCTGATCCCCCGTCTGCCGTGTTTCCCGACCCATGGGAAAAGAAGCTCACGATTTTTCAGCGTATAACCGTGATTCGATGCCTGCGTCCGGACAAGCTCATGCAGATCATTCAAAAGTTTGTGAGCCACAGTTTGGGTCAGAAATTCATCGAGCCACCTCCGTTTGACTTGCCCGGCACATTTGAAGACTCTATCAATATCACCCCGCTCATCTTCATCCTCTCACCTGGAAGCGACCCCCAGAAAGAACTTATGGAGTTTGCCGTGGAAATGAGCATGGATTCTAGCCTTAAGTCTATCGCTTTGGGACAAGGGCAGGGTAAAATTGCCGCCAACATGATCGAGACGGCCAGTGCTAAGGGCGAGTGGGTCATGCTGCAAAATTGCCACCTATGCGTGAGCTGGATGCCTGAACTGGAGCGCATTTGCGAAGAGTTTGATGTTAACAAAGTCCACAACAATTTCCGTCTGTGGCTGACATCATTGCCAACCAAGGCTTTCCCTACCTCCATCCTGCAGGACGGCGTCAAAATGACGAAAGAGGCCCCCAAGGGGCTACGGGCCAACCTACAGAACACTTACTTCACATTGAACGACGAGAAGGTGTCCAAAAGCAATAAGCCAGAGGTGTACCAAAAGCTGCTGTTTGGCCTCTGTTTTTTCCACGCGAATGCGTGCGAGCGCAAAAAGTTCGGACCATTAGGCTGGAACATACCATATGCATTTAATGAAACGGACCTAGATATCTCTATGAACCAAATGGAGCTTTTCTTGAACGAATACGACGACACTCCATACGCGGTGCTGAATTTCTTGTTTTCTGTCATCAATTATGGCGGGCGCATCACAGACGACAAGGACATTCGGACCATCGCCGTTATACTTGTGGATATGATGGCAGCAACGACTCTGAACGACAATCATCCCTTTTCACGTAGTGGCACGTACAAATCCATTACTCCCGACAAGGACAATCCGCACCAAAGCTACGTTGAATACATAGACTCGTTGCCACTCGAGCCAGAACCCGAGGTTTTCGGTATGCATGAAAACGCCAACATCGCATGCGACCAAACTGAGGCCTTCCACAACATGGACCTCATCCTCACTTTGCAGCCACGTGTGTCCAGTGGCGGAGGCCTTACACGGGATGAAATCGTCGAAGACCTTGCGAAATCTATCCAGAAGGACCTCTTCCCCTTGTTTGACCTCGAAGCAATTGGCATGAAATACCCAACGGACTACAGCGAAAGTATGAATACCACCCTCGTTCAAGAAATCAGCCGCTACAATAGGCTACTGCTTGTCATGCAGGTCACCCTCTCTGATATCCAGAAAGGCCTGAAAGGGTTGGTGGTCATGTCCTCCGAACTGGAAAACATGGGTACGGCCATGTTCAACCAAAAGGTGCCCGTCATATGGGAGAGCGTGGCGTACCCGTCCCTGCAGCCGCTCACAGTGTGGGTGAAAGATCTATTAAAACGGCTCCACTTCATGAAAACCTGGGTGGACTTCGGAATTCCAGTTGTCTTTTGGATCTCTGGTTTTTACTTCCCGCAAGGTTTCATGACCGGAACGCTGCAAAATAATGCTCGAAAGCACCGCATCCCCATCGACACAGTATCGTTCAGCTACATCTTAAAAGAAGAGGCCGAAGAAGCCTTGACGACAAAGCCTGAGGATGGATGCTACATATCAGGTTTGTACATTGAGGGCGCACGATGGAACACCGATAAGCAGGCGTTGGACGACCCCTTTCCGAAGGAATTATTTTCAAAAATGCCGGCCATTCATTTGCTACCTGTGAAAGACCGGCCCGATGCGGATGGTGGCATCTATCGTTGTCCTGTATACAAGGTTTTGACGAGGACTGGAACGTTGTCTACGACTGGACACTCTACAAATTTCATCTCCTGGATCGAGCTTCCAGCAGACAGGAACACGATATGGCGTCCCACTCTTGTGTCGGAAACTAATGCCATGAAGAAGTTCTGCGATCAAGATTACTGGATCAAAGCGGGGGTGGCTTGTTTCTGCGCACTGCGATACTAAGCTCTGGAGTAGACAAACGATTATCTTAATGTTGCTGCTAGTATATTTCTGAGCAGCCGCCCCACTATAAGATTTATCCCCC
>Ga0075496_1016418_pt1 | contig 12688 bp, 17 predicted proteins | sample DEB08_RNA1_8_FD_73447 | JGI IMG/M metagenome (GOLD analysis project Ga0075496, IMG submission 73447) | Aqueous microbial communities from the Delaware River and Bay under freshwater to marine salinity gradient to study organic matter... | ecosystem: Environmental > Aquatic > Marine > Coastal...
CTCATCAGTTGTAGACCGAACCACTTTACCCATCACTGCTACCACATTAGTTGTCCCCGCAAACACTGCGATAACATTGCTGTTTTGCGCTGGCAGCCCACCCTCCGGCGTGATGCGTACCAGGCCAGAATCCGCCGGTATCGTAACTACTAGATTGCTAGTCGCTGTTGCTGTACCCCATTCTACTGTTACTGCGACAGATGATGTATGCCCATTCAGCGCATAGAGATGCACCATGTCAATTTGATCTGTTGCCGCTACTGCTGTGTGCACTGTTGTTCCCGCTGTCGCGGTTGCAGCAATCAAGATCGGTTGTCCGTCTGTACTGCCACTTAGATGTCCGATTAAAGCGATGATGCTACCCTCTCACCGTGATTGGTGTGATAATTGTTAACGGAGTGTACTGTTACCATAATATTATCCTGTGAATAAGTCTGCTGAAAAATATGAATAGCCACCACCGCCGCCACCAGAGGCTGCCCATTTAACTCCACTAGCTTCCGCGCTGTCTGCTGTTAATACTGTATCGTTAGCACCTACGGTTAGTGTTGTTATTGTTCCACTCCCTGTAGCCACTCCAATTTGACCTTTAACTGTAAAATCAGAGTTCATGACTGCACCAGCCGCGTTTACGTTTGTTGCATCTGTTACATCTGCTAACGCCTCAATACCATCTAACTTGGTTTTGTCCCCATCCGCAAACGCGCCTTCAACTGGCTTGACCTGAAGAGTGGAGATGGTAACGCCTTTAACCCCAGCTAAATCAGTCAGTTCAGAATCCATTAACGCGCCAGCCGCTGTTACGTTCGTAACGTCAGTAACATCTGCCAGAGCTTCAATCGCATCTAATTTAGATTCTTGTGCGTCGGACATGAACCGCTTATTAGTGGCATCAGTAAAATTGGTTGTTGTGAAAGTTGGTGTTGCTCCACTAACTACACTCTGGTTTAATGCCTTAACATCAGTAATCGATGCAAGTTCAGAGTCCATCAATGCACCAGCCGCTGTTACATTAGTAACATCGGTAACGTCTGCTAATGCCTCGATACCATCTAACTTACTACCGTCTGTTGCTACGTCTCGACCATCAACAGTTCCAGTCAGAGTTATATTTCCAACACCAGATACATTATTAGTGTCATCTACTATGACTGCGGAGTCCTGTACTAGTTCTCCAGTAATACCGTCATAACGTACTATGGCATTATCAGTAGCTGATGCTGGGCCTATTACGCTACCTGTTGCTGTTGGGCCTTCTGGGCCAGTAGCACCTGTAGCTCCCGTAGCTCCTGTAGTAGAATACCCTGTCGAAGAATAAACACCACCAGCCCTATAGTAAACAAGACCACTATTAGCAATATCTATATAGACATCATTATCAGCACCCAACCCATTAGCTGGTACACCGCTTCCGTATCTAGTGATAGAGCCATCAGCACCTGCTGCTCCAGTAGCACCTGTGATACCTAAAGCATCTATCATAGCCTGTATGCTAGTGTACTTAGTAGTAGTGTCCGTTTCCTGTATCGCTACTTTCTCAGTTCCGTCAGGTACTGCCTTGTATGTTAACTCTCTTATTTGTGTCATTAAATTATTCCTATGGGTACTTGGATGTACTCATTAGTCTCTGTTACAATAGGCGTACCAAATTCATCTGTTAATGTAAATACAGGGTAGGCTTCGTCCACACTAACGTAAGCTACAGACGGTTCAGGTCTAGGGTCAGGTACAGATGTATCTTCTTTAGGTATTCTATAAAAGTCTAACTCATGCCTAGGTTCAAAGCAGGATCTACATACCACTGCTCCATTCCATTCTTTTCGTTTCTCATTAGATCGGTACTCTAATCTACACCTATCACATATAAATCTATGTGATCCTCTAGCCTGTAAACCCATTAGACTAAGTGTAGCAACACTTCTGTTGCACCTGTGCCAAATACTACATGTAAGTCTGTAGTTCGTATTGGATCACTTAAATCAACTATAGTACCTCCAGTAACCTGTAGTATTTTCTTAGCAGCTGTTGCAGCTGTTGCATCATATAAGATAGCACCATCTAAGGCAGTGCCTCCTATAACTTGAACTCCACCTACAAGGTTAACCTCTGCTGTAGATACAGTTCCTGTAGCTGTTAGTCGTTTAATCTTAGCTGTACTTGCCATTATGTTTATTCCTGATTAATAAGTTTGTAATGTCCCACTATAGTTTTCCTTTAACTTCATGCGAATCGTTCAAAGCCAAAGCCTACTGCCGTAAATAGATCTGCTGCTAGTATCTTAACATCACTTGTAGTAGAGATTCTAAGACGTTGATCCGTACCCGCATCTAGCTTGATACCAAAAGATAAGCCCATCTTAGTTAGATCAACTGTTACGTAGTAACCATAATCATTGTTAGAGATCAGTCCTCTCAACAACCAAGCAGATGTAACTGAGTTAAACCCAAGACCAAGCATATCTTGATTGGAGCGTATATCATCATGGATGTCATGCTCACCCCGTCTGTTCTCGTACCATAACCGAATACCATTACCTGCTGCGAAGGCTACACCATCACACCACTGATAAGGCTGTGCTGTAGCACCAAATCCAACTATGAAGTTGATTGTGGTAATGTATCTATCATTAATAGAATTAGCAGGTATATAGAACTCACCACTAACTGTACTACCTATGTCCGTAGTACCTGTAGCAGTGCCGTCATCTGTGAAGTACTGCCTGAAGGGTTGTACTCTCTGCTCAGTAAAGGGAGGATAAGGGGCTGTGATTACTCGCAACTCCTTATCTGCGGTTACTCCAGCAGAGACATGACTACCGTCTGTTATCTCTACATTAGCCATTAACTAGCTCCAATGTCCTCAAACCAAAAGAACAAATCGTGTGAGCATAGACCCCCCGTTCCGGCATCATACTCAATAGCGATAGCGTCGGATGGCCCAAGTATTAGTGATCCACCAAAGTTCATCCCAGAGTCACCATTTGCTTGTGAACGATGTGAGCCTATTTGTGATATCGTAGTCAACCCTGTTATGGCTGTATCACCCGCCATGCATGAAGCCTCCGCAGGGATATTCTTAGATAGGTTCATCTCTGAAGCTGTTACTACTTCACCGGCTGCTGCCGTACCTGACACACTCCATATCTTCCACTTAACATCCTCTGCTGAGTGGAACTCTATTTGTGATACAAACAAGTTACGTGTAGTACTAGTGTTCTTCAGGTATGCTGTATACTCTCCCGCTGCTGATGTGATGTTATCATATACTGCGTTATACGCAAGCCCGAAGTCACGAGAAGCATAAAAATGCCTCAACCCTGTCTTTGAACTTACGTTTAATCTCTGTACAGAGGAGACTGACGCTTTACCGTTCTTTCCTTTACCGTCTTCAATCGTTGCCATTAGTTATATCCTCTGTAGCAATGTTAGTTCTGAATGCTTCCTCAAACCTAGTGTTAAGTAAGGATAGCTGATGCTCGATACCGCGCAAGACTTCCATTAAGTCTGTGTGCCGTATAGCGTCTTCATATAATCTGTCTTGGTTACTTAGTCTTGGCATTAGCCTAGACCCCACACTCTGTACTGACCATTAGTACTGGAGAGCCATAGTGTACGTGTCCTAACTGCTAGGGATATAGTCTCTGTTGGATACAGAGTAGCGTAATCTTCATTCTCGTGGAGCTTCCAGCGTAAATCCGCAGTACCGCTATCATTCATTATAGTAAGTCTACCTACCTTTATATCCCAATTAAAAGCGATCTCACCCGTTAGTATTCCTTCTTCTGTCGTAAGGTTCGCATAAGTTGGGTCACCCATCGTTGTATCCTCTTTTTACGTGGTAGCTTCCTACAGTTAAGTACAATAAGATTCTCATCTGAAAAGTCTTCATCTATTCTCCTCTTCTTGTATTTCATATTCTGTTGTGTGTACCTTACTTTCTCTTATGTACTCTACTCTGGTTAAGTTACCATCAGTACTCTTACGTAGTTGCTGCTGACAGGCGTGGCACATATATAACTCGATATATGTACCAGCCCATTCCTTTTTGTAGACCGTGCTGTACACGGCCTTACAGGAGCATTTAAGTAGTTCTCCCTCAAACTTTTCTAGAGAACGTATTACGCACTCCGTACCAGTGAGAGGGAGATACTTCATTAGGCTACTATATACCCCAAAGTGTTATAACAAATACACCTGCGGTGTAGTCTGCGTCCGTTACCGCACCTGATACTAGGTATAGGTACGAGTCAGCTGCTGGCCATGCTGTGAAGTTAACAACACTAGATGCTGTCATATCACCTGCATTAACCATCAATGCTTGCCCTGCGGCAGCTGATATAGGGGTATCCTGAGCAATAGTTCCATCAGTAGATGTATAGACGTTTATGTCTGGATCTCCCCCGGCAGGTGCTTGATGCCCCGCCATAGTAGCAGCAATGATCGTACCATTGACTGCGGCTGTAATCTGTCCAATATGACAGTTAGCTGTTCCACCATCCTTACCTATTACGTCAAGAACACCCCCACCGGAGTTAAGACCTGTAAGGTCTATTAGGATCTCTGTCTTAAACAGACCACCTACTTTAGTTACTGAGTGCTCACATATAGTACCTGTACCTGTAGAGATACCTGTACCGGGAGTCATATCAGATAGGATGTTTCCATCTAGCTGATTAAGTTCTGCTGCTGTTGAAGTAACAGCTACTCCTGCTAGTTTAAAACCACCTCCACCGGAGGTAGTGCCTACTGCTACATTGGAGAAGTTAGTGTACTTCGTACTTTCGTTGGCTGATGCCATGATATTTACCTATCGTTTTACCGAACAATTCGTCAACTTACTCAGAGGTAATCTATGTTCGATAGGGTTAAAAATAAGTTGGTGGGATTAAAGGTTCCCACCAGACCTAGAGGTAGCGATGCCTCCTGTTAACGCTTTACTTACTAAACGCCAGCTGAACCGTATAAGGCCCTTGGGTCTGTCCATCCAAACGCATAACGCGCACTTGCTTTAAACTTAGCATTAGATGTGTCGAACTCGTCTTCCATAGCAAAAGTATCTGCTCGACGTTCCCAGTGTTTCATACCGTCCTGAACTTGGTTACGAATAAACCAAGCATCGGTATCAGTGAAGTAGTGATTAACCTTAACTCCACCCGGAAACTTACCCATGTTGTTTAATGCATTAGCATCATTATCAGCTGTACCTGAACGCTGTACAGACTCAAGGATGCGATGAACATCAAATGCTAGGTCAGGTGAAATGTGTAGGGATCTAGGCATTACTGCAATCTTAAGACCCTTATCATTCTCCCAACGGGAGATGTCAATACACGCTTGCTCAAGAGCAGCTTCTGACATATCACTAGACGCTAGATTAGACCAAGTTCCACCTGATACATTTGGATGTGAGGCAGAGCATAATTCTACACCATCACCACCTACATACGAACTATTAAAGGCACGATTGTAAACGTTAGCACCATTGATTTCCTTGGTTTGACGCATACTAAAAGCAAGAGCTTTAGCTTTCTTCTCACCAACTACTGCATATAGATCATCTTCCATCATGATCTCGGTGATGATAAAACCCAGCGTATACTGTTGTGGGGTGTAGCGAGTAATAAAACCCTGACGTTCACCCTCATACTGTACCGCTTCGCCTTCGCCTGTTACTTTAGCAAGACCCAGACCAGATGTACCGACATCCTCTTCAAACGCACGAGACGTTTTAAAGGTATCAAAAAGATCTGTATGTTGTACCGGATACTCACCGTATGCTTTACCATACCAGCTGTTGATTCCGGGCCATAATGCTTTTCCGAAGCTACTTGTTGAAATTATTCCACTCATTTAATTATCTCCTATACCCCAGCTACTGCTGCTTTGAATGAATGCTCTGCAATCATAACAAGCATCTTAGCATTCAATCCGATCTCATTGTCATTACGGCGAGAGTAGCCAAGTATAACCCAGCCAGCACCTGTCCCAATATCAGACGAATCAATCTCAGCATTGGAGCGACCAGTGGTAGTATCACCAGCAGTCATTAAGTGGTCGAAAGTATTACCAACTACTGTAACAGCAGATGTACCGTCTTCCTGTGCTTCAAAAATAACATACGGATCATCAACTACCCAAACAGTACCACCTGTACTTGCTGGGATATAACCCGGATGCTCTGTTGCTGCGGTTGCACGATCTACTTTGATGCCAGTGATGACACCTACCATAGTATCGCCAGCAGCTGCTTGCTCTACTGTTGCTACACCATCGGTAGCGTCTGCTGTTCCGGTCAATTTGACTGGATCACCAACCATTAAGGCGGTTGCGTAAGCAGAAGCCACTCGATATTCTCGTGCTTGCCCGTTATATGAACCTGTTTGAAGGTGGCCTACTGGCACAAAACCACCCGGTCGATCTACATTGCTCAATTTTTTATCTCCGATACGTTATTAAGCAGGATCCGATTACCTTTCTTAGAGGCAATTTAAGACTCCATTAATTGTTTTTAAACTTTAACAATTGCTAACGCCCTTGCATATGCCTGTTAGTAGTCTGAGCACCGAATCTATCTAACCCTTCCTGAGTTATTTTAGAATCCATTGATCTCTCCATTTTACGGATTTCAGTTTCCTTTATCTCTTGATCAATAGCCCATTCTTCTTTAGGTATACACATTAAGTGTGCAATCGTTCCTTTGCCAACTGGTACTGTAGCTCCTGACTCACCTGCTATGTTTTGTTCCATAGCTGTGTTGGGGTCACCTACCTGTACGTTGTATCCGTCAAATAGTTGCCATCCAAGTCTCTGGAAATACTCGATGCGATTATCAACATTGTTAACCCATCGAAAATGTAAGTGCTCATACTCTTCTCCCTCTGGAGTTGATAAGACACTTTTAAATGCACCTAAGTCGCTGCGTATTTTACGCCGTTCTTCTAGTAGTTCTTCCCTACTTCTGGTTCGGTTACGAGATGTACCTGTGTTTTTCTGCTTAGTCATATTAGCCTATTCTCCTAGCATTCCAGCTGCTTCCAGCTGATCTATGTATTCCGCCTTATCTTTAACTGCACCTAGCGAAATGAATTCTTTCATCATGCGGCTCTGATCTTGTGTCAGTCTACCTTCTCTACTACCACCTGAACCTTTACGTGTACCACGAGATGCACCTTCTGCACTAGGTATACGTTTTGATGGTTTGTTTTCTTTCATGTAATTCTCTTTAACATACTTAGCTACTTCTGTGAACACATCTTCTAAGTTAGCATCAGGATTCTTGTCGTATATAAACTTTCCTCGCCTATCAGCAATAGCTGCAAGGTCTGGATTATCTATGTACCAAGGGTTATCATCAACAAAGTCGACATATTCTTGTGAAGGGCCAGTCTCTGGAATAGTTATATTCTCGGCTTCTTTAATGTGTGTTTCAATTTGTGCTACACCATTAGCATCCCCATCAATAACTGCTTCAGCTTTCGCTACCTCAAGTTCTTTAATACGTGCTTCTTTCTGCGCGGCAGTAATATTACGATTATGTGTAGAGAGTTCATTCACAACTTTCTCTAGACGTTTAATACGCTTCTTCTGCTTACTCAGACCATCGTACAATGGAGCACGGGCTACAAACTCATCCGCATTTACCCAATTACCTTCTGGGCCTTCATATTCTTCTTCTGGTCGCCAACCCATCTCACGCGCAGTAACTTCTGTTTCATTCACTGGCTCACTTACGTCCTCTACACTAGGACTTGTTTCTAACTCACTCATCTATTACGATTCCTAAAATGTCTTGATCATTTAGTAAAATAACATTATCCTTCTCAGGATGCGCTTGAATACCTGCATATGCTCTGAAGATAACTCTATCTCCTACACCGCACTGCTTACGCTCGAATACATCTGTATATGCTTCATCAGCTATAGCCATCACTGTACCATACGCTTGCTTACGTTGGTCAGAATCTTTAGTTGACTCTACTCGTACTATCGTACTGTTTTCAAATGTATCATCTACTACATCACGTTCTACTAGGACTCTACGTCCAGTCGGTATGATCTTCATCATCGGGTGTTATTACTCCTAACATTTCTGTTATGTCATCATATTTAAGGTTCAGTAACTCACTGAATATAGCCAAGCGCATTTGCACTCGTATGTTTTCAATGGCAATCTCTTCCATTGATTTTTTATCCACTAACTCTCCTGTCATGTATTGAGCCATAGTTGACTCTATCCACGTAGCTAAGAACTTATGGTAAAACTCTGTTACCTTGTTGGCGTTACGCCACTCATCATAACTCTCCCTGCTGGGGAGGTCTGCTGTTAGGTATTGACTTAATTCGCGCATCTGTTTGAATCTTCTCCAGATCTTTTACTATAGATAATAATTGTTGTGAACTAGCTTCATCCCTATCTTCGTCAGCTTGCTGTGCTTTGATCAGTTCAATAGATTGATCTACTTTCTTAGCTAGAATATCTGCATCATCTTTGTTCTGCTTCCTCTCTATTTCAGCAGCTTGAATCTGTAGTTTAGCATTCTCTAATTGTAACTTAGCGTTCTCCATTTCCACTTTAGGATCAGGTGGTTGTGGTTGCTCTTGCATTAGCAATTCTAAATTAGTTACTTCCATATCAGCAAGTACTCTACGTAATGCTTCTTGCATATTAATACTACCATACTGCCCGCCTAACTGTAAGGCGGTCATATTTTTTTGAATACGCTGTTCTTTAATAGCAATAGTTGGGTCAGCACTAGGTTCTAAAGCATTCTGATCTACGTTATAGTGTTCAGCTGTTACACCAAATAACGCTGCTGATCGTTCTGTTTTACTTCCTTGTGGATTATCAAGCAAAAGTTTATTAAGAGCAAAGATCTTGTGCATCTCACGCTTCATAGATCTACGGATACGTTTATAGACTGCGTTGAAAACCTTTAAACCTTCTTCCTTAACCGTAGCAGTTACACCTGCCTTGGCATTCTGACCCGGGTGTTGTCCCGCAAATATATCTGTTGTAGCTGACAGCTCCTTACCTGCCTGTACCATGTAATTAAGTAGCGATAGTAGCACTGAACTAGGTTCCTTGATAGGTAGTGGTACTATATTATTCTTAAGATCACCTCCTGTACTATTAACAATGGGCCACTTGCCCGGAGCAACTGAGAACACACCATTACGTAACCTAACACCTTTACCTATGAAGCCTGACTGCATAGTAGATAACGTCCCTGCATCCAGCAGTTGGTTAATTGTGGTGTTAACAGTATTGTTAATTGGTGCGATCAATGTACCAAATCCAATGGAATATTGTGAACCATCAGGATTAGGAATCATATCAAACTTAGTATAATACTCGATAGGTTCAATCATAAGTACTTCTTCTTTTTCACCTAAAGATAAGTTTTCTTCAGTGAATCTTGGCTCAATAGCCAGTACTTTCTTTGATCTATGGTGTACTACAATACGGTAAGGTTCTTCATAACCATCATCATCTAAGTCAAGCCAGCCATGATGCTCTAGTACTAGGTCAGTAGTAGCCTCATCTCTTTGACTTGGGTTGTAGCCGTGCCGCACATCTGATGCTTGGCGTAGACTATCAACAGAATCTTGGTTATAATCAGGTTCACCTAGGTCTTCTTTTTTGTAATCTTTATACAAACCTAAGTTCATCTTCTCAACTAACTCATTCCATGTTAGTGTAACCTTCTGTGTCTTACGTGTCTTAGCAAAATCTTTGTACCAGTAGTGTAGTACAAGGTCTGCTGCGCTTACATATTCTGAAACAATCCTTGACTTCTCGTAGGAGAAGTATGTTTTCTTATATTCTTGTCCTGTTATAGCAAGCACTAGGCTTAATCTATCAAAGTCTTCTTCCCATTCCTCTATCTCAGTCATAAGCTGATAGTTCATGTGACGCCCTACTTGGACAGCACCAGCATACCTCTGACCATCAGGGTCATCACCTATGGCTTTAACGCCTACAGGCTCTGAGTTAGGTGTGAGGGCAGGTACTACTCTAGCGTTAAACTGAATAGCTGCCTGTGTTAGTAGTGGGTACTTAATGTTAGCTGCACCAGCCCAAGGGCGTGTTTTAGTTTCCATTGTAAGACTGGCTAACTTAACCCACGATTCGTACTTTTTTTCCCACTCACGCCTAGAGTGGCAGTCCTCCTCAAACCAAGAACCTATCTTTGTGCCTATTTCATCTAGCTGCTTATCACTGATTTCATCAATCAGGCTCTCAGAAGCTAATATATCTTGTATGTTCAATTATCCAGCCTCGTTGTCACTATAAAATCTCCTCATCAATACCCAGTTCCGGTGTCATCCCAGTTTAAACCTGCATCATCTAAGGCAGATTGCCAATCGTCTTCTTCTAACTCTTCATCAGTAGGTGCTTCGACGAACTCAGCAATACCTCTACCTAACCATGCATACGCATCAACTGCATCGTTTTCCTTGGCTTTAGGGAACTTACGTAATTGTTCTCTAAATGCTGGGAACCATTCAGCCTGTATGTCTACCTTAACACCACCTGCTCTCATTCTCTGCTGTATAGGTACAGCCCTTAATCTTTTATCCTGAGTTGCTGGGAAAGTTTCTATAGTAGAGAACTTATTCCTGCGCTGCATCTCAGTCTCAAAGGGTGGGCCTATGGCATTAGCCAAAGTACCCTGCTCCCAAATAAAGTATTCAGGATTATATGCATCTATTATACCAAATAACATTTCTATTATGAGATTAGTGTCGTCAGTACGCACAGTCTGTACGTCTACTATATGCAACTGCCCTTCACTGTCGTAACCACCAACTACAAACACAGTGTGATCACTGTATGTTTTATCTGATAGTGCGAAGTCAGCCCCTACATAGTAAGTCTTAACTCTTTGCCTATCTAAAGTTTCCATAGGAATCAAATCGTCTACCCTAAAGAAGCTGTGTAACTGATCTGATGGGTCGTTAAGGTACTCCTGTGAGTAACCTTCTGGATTACCTGTATCAATAAAGACCTGTCTAATCTCACGTAGTGCAGACTCAGACCACAAGTCAGGCCATAACATCTCAGAAAAATTATCATACGATTTATGTGCTTTATACAACTTACTTACCCAAGCGCGTGAGTTTATAGTAGTCATAAGCATACTATCCTCGTGCAGGATTGTACCTACAAACCTAATCTGACCAGATATTCTGGATAATCCGGGTAATACAGCTGTCAGAACCCAATCACGTAGTGAATCCCTACGCTCTTTGTTCATAACAGCCTCATCATCCTCTAAATCATCTATGACAACTAGATCTGGTCGCTTATTCATCCAGTTTATACCACGTACTTTCTGTTTTGCGCCCTTAGCTATTACCCTAAAACGGTAACCATCATTGAATCTTACGATTAACTCAGTAGCTCCTTCCTTATCAAACCCATTTATTTCAAATACGTCCTTTAAGTCAGGGTTTTCAGAGATCTCATTTCGTATGTGCGCTAGATGTCCAATAGCTGTGTCTTCATTGTTACCTATTATTACTACGTGTTGCTTAACTCTAAACATTAAGCAGCATAGTGTATAAGCTAACGTGATTGCTGTAGTCTTAGCATGCGTTATATTCAACAAAACTCGTTAGGTCTTGCCCGTTCACTTGTTTGAACTGCTGCATGTTACCATGCAGAGTAGACTATATCTTTAATCTAATGCGTTTATACGTTGAATCTCTTCTTTAAGAGACTGCCTGTAAGCTACTATTTCGTCAGAAACTTTAATTGTAGTTCCCATAGTACTTTGTATAGATAACGCTAACTCTGACACTTTGTTTTTGTATAACATATAAGGTAACATTTGACTTAGTGCTGCTGCAGCTTTGTTACAGCTGATACTCCACTCGTGCCTTTGCTTTCTGTTTCCTTTTACTTTGGCGGGGTTCTGTTTTCTAACTGTCCCACCAAATAATCTCTGCATCTCGTATAAAGGTATTGGATGTACGTGGTTTACACCTATCCGAATATAGTGACCTTTATACTGACCTCCGCGAATTTGTACTGTTACGTAACCTTCCCCATCGAAGAATCCAGCAGCATATGCTAGTTTGTGTGCTTTACTCATTGAGTAACTCCGTAGTTTATTTAGATTAATCTCTGTTTCCACTTCACTTGAAGTGTACTCCCTTGCGGGATAGTCGTTACACCTTCCTCTGTACGAGGCTTGGCTCGGTATTGTCCTATTTCAAGGGTGTCCACCGAATTAAAAGATTTTTAGAGGAGCCATGCATTGTATTTGTAACGCGCCCAATTAGATGTTAACCCCTCGGCGCAGCTATAGATACCAGTCGATTCTTAGAGCAACACATTTCCCACCACTCTCGGTGTATATTAGGTATATCTAATGATCCATCATATTTACTTACTAAAAATGTTTGGCTAAACTGCTCGACCAACTCTGCTGTGATCTGTTTCTTTTTCAATTAGTTCTCCAACTTAAATTGAATTAGTTGTTTTTACTAATCCAGATAATACGCTAAATTGGATTAGATTTATTTACCGCCTCTATTCTCACCAGCTTTGTCTTGCATTTCATTACGATAAGCCATCTGTGAGCGACCATATTTATTCAATGAAACACCTCCACCTGTAGGGTTAGTTAGTCCCATACGCTCATAAAGTGGGTTATTTGGGCCTACTTTAACGTAGTCCTTAC